>OBYP01000423.1_pt1 | contig 39770 bp, 40 predicted proteins | sample 1501461 | NCBI WGS metagenome assembly OBYP01 (sample SAMEA2580201, study PRJEB22360) | human gut metagenome | biome: human gut; feature: human-associated habitat; material: faeces | place: Denmark | collected 2008/2010 | reverse complement strand
ATATGATATTGGGGGGCGCAGTTTGGATGTGTATCGGTAAGCCTGCGTATGCCGCCGGGGCATTAATAGCAGGCGCCGCTGCGCTGCTGTCTAACCGCATTCATTATTATCAGATGAAGGGGAAAAAATAGGGATCTGGGATACCCAGGGAAATCTTTATAAAAGATGCTTTTGAGAATTGGTGCATCTATGGCAGAAGATTGGATTATTTCAAAACAGGACAGCTAAATAATTTGTGTTTTTAATTTCAAGAAGGCCGCGGCAGGGATATGGCATCACTGCCTTAAAGCCCTCCCGGCGGCCGATATCGTGCAGAAGCTCCATTACATACGCTCGTTCGCTGTCCATACTGTTGATTTTGACTGCAATCAGACCGGCATTTTCCGCTACAGAAATACTGTGCCACACCCAGGGGCCCGGCATTTTTTCTGCTGCCAAATCAAGCTCCCGTCCTGCCTCCTCTGGTGTTTACATATTCATTCCTCCTGATTTTTCCCGGGGAACATATCATCAAACATCTGTCCTGTGCTGTCATAAGGAAGGATGCCGATTCCCTGTTCTTCATCAGCAAGCAAAAGCAGCATGTCCCCCGGTTCGATCTGAAACATATCCCGTACCTCTTTTGGAACTATAATCTGTCCCTTCGGCCCTACCTTGACGGTAGCCACAAATTTACCTTTCGGCGGTTTAAGCTTTGCCATAACAATTCCTCCCTTTTATCTGATACAGGAAAGCAGGCCTTCGGCAAATGCCGCCGCTGTATACTGCCTTCCATTTTCTCATCAGACTGGCAGGCAAGGAAATTTTACTTTATTTCCTTCCGCCAAGTCTTACTTGTAAGAAAAAGCGTACCATCATTTACCTGGCGCGTCAACCGGAACAATAATCTTCTTGTCTCTCTTTTTATCTTTCTTTTTCAACCCAAATAAAACATTCAGCACAGGAATTCTCACAAACAGTTCCCCCAAAAGCACTGCCGACGCCAGTGAAAAAACAAACGTCATTATATAATTCATTATGTATGGAAGAGCAAGCTTTTCCGAAAGAAACCATGCAGCATAAATCATGGGAACATAGTGAAAATAATAAATGCCGAAGCTGCGGATGCTCATCCGGGACGTAAAGCAGGTGCTTCGGTTCCACCACCGGCCGGCGGCTCCCAGTATTGCCAGAATCATGAGCCAGGTATAAAGCATCACCAGCCAGTTATTAACCACAGCCTGATAAGGCTTCCCCCAGGAAACGGCCGTCTGCGCCACACCGGCTGCAAGCCCCGCCGCAAGCAGCAGAATACAGTGCTTTTGCAGGCTCCGCTGGACTCTGTCATGAGAAAATACATAATATCCCAAAAGGAACAGAAGCAGATACAGTCCGATACGGAAGGTATAGGCAATATACAGAAGCTGAGCCGCTCCCAGGACCGGCAGATAAAACGCCAGCAGTACAGGAATACTACAGCGTTCGCCCCACGCAGAAAGACGCCCCTTTTTATCGGCTTTCCGAAACAGCACTAATACCAAAGACAGTACAAAAAGCTGAAGAAGGAACCAGGAGGGGCCCATGCCATTAACGATCCGGATGCAGAATATGATTGGCGCAGGCAATGCCGCAAATACCTCCTCCATGTGGTTCACCCGGAAGGAAAGCCCCGATGCAAGCGGCCCGATTAAAATCAGATAGAAAACAAAAGGCACCAACAACCGCCATACCCTCTCCCTGATATATTCCCTTCCGCTCTTTTTGCTGAGGGAAAAGCGGGCGCATATACCGCTGACCACAAACAGAAGCGGCATAAACCAGGGATAAATCAGATAACCGATGGCATCCATGGCTGGTATACCCGGCGCATTATAGCTCATCACCGCCCCGCAGCTGCCGTATATGCTGACCACATGAAAAACCAGCACCAGCACAATTACGCTCCAACGGATATTATCCAGATAATATTTTCTCATTGCATTCCCTCCAGTGAAAGGCACATAACGCCTGTATTCCTTATCCTGCTGTACATCTTGTCACATATGTGTCATAATCAAACCATACAGGAGGTTCGCCCCAAAAGCAATCCTTCAGAGAATAGTGCTACAGAAATGAAATATATGTGACAGGAGCCATACCATGAAAAAAGGACAATCCCATCCCGCATCCGCCCTTTCCCAGAAGCTTCTGGCGGACGGCCTTCTTTCCCTGCTGGAGCAAAAGCCCTTCCGGGAAATCACAATAAAGGAGCTATGCTCTCATTCCGATATTGCAAGACGCACCTTTTACCGGCATTTCAGCTCTGTGGAGGATGTAATGGCATATGTGGTTTCCCATATCATTGAAAATTTTAATAAACATATGTTACAGGTGCAGAAAGAGGCGTATCCCGCTATTCTCGCTTCTTACTTCGCTTTCTGGAAGGATTACGCCTCTCTGCTGGAGCTTCTGAACAAAAATAATCTTGCCCACCTGATTTTTATTCCCTACATGCAAAGCCTTCCCGGACTGCCCTGGCTTTTTCCTCCCGGAAGCTTTCTCGACAGCTTTCCCGACAGTTTTCTCCGGGAGACGCCGGAGGGTGGAGAGGATATGGAGGTCCTAAACTGCCGGCTTTCTTACCATTCCGGCGGATTATGGAGTGTGCTCACCTATTGGTGCGTAAACGGGTGCAGCCAGCCGGCGGAAAAACTGGCACAGATACTATGCGGAATGCTCTGAATGGCATCCGGTACGAAAATATTTTAACCGCAGCCTGATGACGTGGGCGGTCTGATGATTTTTTGCTGCCAGATCCAGGATATCCCTTCTCTGGGAATTCCGGTCCCATAAATAATATCAAACTCCGCTTCCTTAAAAGGCGGAGCCACCTTTTTTAACCACCTTCAGGCGGGTTCTGTTCCCGATCCGTTCCCACCGATTTTTATCATATTAATCCGCCTTACATCAAGGCGCACCGAGGCATAGAATTTCAGTGCCCGCCGGTGGTCGTCCGGTAAATCTCCCGGTTTATCACCGGATATTTTCTGAACCGTTCTGCTGTTTCCTTCTCTTTTCTGCCATTTCTGGTTGCCCTCCCTTTTTATTTCCTATATACTGAATATATTAAAACCTGTAACTGTATAGTTTTTGCAATATGGCACTGTAAACCGTCAGGGCACATGCTGCAATTTTTGTAACCGGACATATGCCGCAAAAGAGAAGGAGGATCCTTATATGGATATTGAAATCCGCAAACTGACACCCGACCTGGCAGAGGATTATGCACACTTTTTCGATGTTACTCCTCACGATATCAACGAAGACGAAGCCAAATGCTACTGCGTGACCTGGCGCAGCGATGCTTCCTATGCGAACGAAGGGCACTGGTTTCCCACTCGTGAGGACAGAAGGGCGCATGCCATCCACTTCATCAAAACGGGCAGCCTTCAGGGCTATCTGGCCTATTGCGGTGATGAAATCGTGGGATGGTGCAACGCCAACGGGGATTGTCAATATTGCCTCGATTACCTGCGTTCCTCCTGGCCGATTGAAGAATACCGAGAGGATGTCAGAGTGAAATCCATATTTTGCTTTGTAATTACCCCCAGGCTGCAACGACAGGGGATTGCTACGCAGCTGGTGGAACGAGTCTGCATGGATGCGGCCGGTGAAGGTTATGATTTTGTCGAGGCCTATGTAAACAGCAATTTCATTGATACCTGCCAGGATTTCAGAGGGCCTGTTACGATGTATGAAAAATGCGGATTTGTCAGATTCGCTGAACGGGACGGCAAAACGGTTATGCGCAAGGCGCTCAGACAGCAGCTCTAGGAAGCATCCGATAAAGACCGGCTGATAAAAAAATCAGAGCAGATAAAAAAGGAAGGCAAAAATAACATGGATTTGACATTAAAACTGAATGCACGCTTTCAGCCAAAACACAGATTTGAGCTGGAGGATGCCCTGCAGGAAATTCTGGAAAAAGAGCAGGCAGGGGAGGTTACCGGAGGTGGTACGGCACAAAACCCAAACGGTGAAATTGCATACTGCGATATTGATATTTATTTGACGGAGGATACCCCGGAACGCCTGAACTGGCTGGTCTCTCTGCTCAATACCATAGGCATCCCCAAAGGCAGCGTTCTGCAGGGTACAGGACCTGAAATTGAGGTAGGAACCTTAGAGGGGCTGGCCTATTACTCCAACGGCGCGGATTTGCCGGATGAGATTTACCAGACCTGTGATATCAATTATGTGATTGAGCAGATGGAGCAGGCCATGGAGGGCATCGGCAGGATGTACAGCTATTGGGAGGGCAGCACATACACCGCCCTGTATTTTTACGGAACCTCCTTTGCTGAAATGAAAGAAAAAATAGAGCCTTTTATTGCCTCCTATCCTCTGTGCCAAAAAAGCCGGATTGAGCAGATTGCTTAATTCCTGCTTACATTTGCCTGAATCGGAATGGTAGGAATGCATTTCTTTTAAAAAAACAGGGTGGCAGCATGATTTAGATATGAAACAGTCGGGCCTGAAGACGGGTTTGATTTTAAACATTATGACTGACGGTTCCAGTTTTCAGGATGTTCGTCAGATTTAATGCAGGGAGCAGGGTTGCATATGACAAATGAACAAAGAACGGAACAAATCATAAAAAAATACGGATTTAACTTAATCAATATTTCCAAAGAAGAAATTATCGTTCTGCTGCAAAAAGAAATTGCCGATTACCAGCCCGGCAGTTCCGAATACCTCAGGGTACTGTGCGGCTATTTATACTGCATGGGCGATATTTCAGACGTTCCCCTGCTTGAAAAAGCGAAGTACAGCATTAATATGGACGTGGGCTGCATGATTGACAGCGAGTGGATTGACAGCCTGAAAAACGGTGGAATCAGCTCCCAATATATCAGATCCAGGCAGGAAATCATTGATGACTTCGTACTGTATTACAAAGATTTTCAGGCCGAAGAGGAAGGGCTGGAATAATTCACTTTACCGGGCATCAGCGTCAGGAAGCGCTACAGCCCGGAAGCTTACGGGGGTAGCTATCATGGAATGGTTAAATATATTCGGCCTGTTCTTCATTTCTATCATTATGATTCCGAACATTATCTATGCAGTTCAATGCAGGGACGACTTTATTGATGTTTGGAAAAACAAAAAAATAGAATTTCTGGAACAGGTTGGCCGTTTTGGCTGCTTCGGGACAATGATAATTAATATTCCCGGCACCTGTCATGGCTTTCCGTCAGACGAAGCATTCGCAATGTATCTGGGAATTAATGGGGTACTGCTCTTCCTTTACTGCCTGATTTGGATTATCTGCTTCAGGAAAAATTCGCTTTTCAGGGCGCTGGCTTTATCCATCCTCCCCTCCGCAATATTTCTTTCCAGTGGAATCTTAAGCCGCTCAGTCCTGCTCACAGCGGCGGCAGTTATTTTCGCTCCCTGCCATATTTTAATCAGTTATAAAAATGCAGATCCCATAAAATCTGCGAAACAAATCAAAGACCTCGCTGCAGAGCAGCGGGGTATTTGACCCTCGCGGCAGTCGCCAAATATCCAACCAAGCATGGCTACTTGGCTCGTTGCTCGCGGGAATAAACAACAATTTTTCTGGTAAATAAAATGAAGCCGGGCTTCAAGAGGTTACATATGAAAATTTTACTTTTATGCCTGAATGCTTTTGAAACCATAGAGTTCAGCTCTTTTGTTGATGTAATGAGCTGGGCGCATGATGATTTCGGCTGTGATGTGGAAATTGATATCTGTGGTTGATTGCATCCGTCTGTGTGGCCGCTTTCCCACTGGCAAAAAGCGGCGTTCTGAAGGGCAGGAAAGCAACCACCTGCCATCTGCGCGGAAGCTGTAAAAGGAAGGAATTGGAGGAGTCCGGCGCTGTTCCGGGAAATGAATGGCTTATTGTCAATGACAATATCATCACCTCCTCCTGCCTGAAAACCGTTCCCGATGTTGCATTCCGGTTATTGGAAATACTTACAACAAAAGAAAAAGCCCATCGGATCCTTGAGGCCATGGGCTTTTAACCGAACAGTTTGGGAGGAAAAACGGAATGAAAATACTATTGGTTTCCATGTTCCAAAATGTTGCCGGATTCTTCAACAGCGCAGGCTGTTACCGGATCTCTTCACCGGTAACGGCATTGATGAACATTATTTTCTTATAGCTGTCTGTTTTGCCATCGTTCTTTTCCCCCTTGGCAGGCTTCGCATAGTCATACTGTAAGGTCAGGCTCCATGCCGGAACCAGCTTAACGTCCTCATAGCTGTCATTATAGGGCGTGGGGACATATTCTAAATCAGCTGCCGTGACTGTGATTTTATCCGTGGAATTACTGCCGTTACAGATATCAGCCGCCTTTTGCAGCGCCTCTTCGGCGGAAAGAAGCTGACCGGCCGCCGCGTCAGTACTTTGCATCTGATAGATAGCGCTGTAACGCAGCTCCATTATCCCCTTCTTTGAAAAGGATACTTCAACCACGGAGCCTTCCATGCCTCGTTCATTTGCCTGAGTCGTGTAGGTTTTCTGCGTTATGGGAATGTTATTGTCCACAACCTTGAAATAGAACCGGTAGAAATCGTCATCCGATGTGAACTTATCCTTTGTCTGATAACCATATGTCGGATCATTTTCTGATTTGTCATCCGCCGGCGTTATGCCAAACGTCTCCATATATTCCGACATTTCTTTGATTCTTTTATCCTGCTGTTCCTGCATAGCTGCCGAATCAATGGCGTAGCATTCCACTTCGTCCGCAACGTCAATTGAAAGCTTATTCAAAACAAGGGAAACAGCCTCAAGGGCTTCTTCCTTTGTCATAAAGCCCAGATTTTCCTGTCTGTATACCTCTCCCAACCCGGATCCGACAGAATTGATATCGTAATCCGCCGAGAAGCTGTCTGTGGGAAATTTGTAATATGCACAGTCCTTTGTCCGGTAGTAAAGGGTGCCCGGGGTTAACAGCAGCGATGCGCTGCCATCGCTGTAGGAAATGCCGCCGTCTGCCGCAGCCGCTTCCTTTTGGGGTGTTTTTCCGTCAAACAGGACGGAGACTGCCTTCTGTTCATCAAACCACATCCTTTTTGCCGTCATGATATGGGCGCTGCTGATATCAGGCGCAAGGACATCCGCATCTGCAGAAAAATTACCGCCATAATCTTTACTGATATGTATGGTTGTGTTCCGGACCGATTCACCGGCAGTTAGAACATCCTCCTGTGCGTCCGGCGTATTTGTCTCTGCTGCACTTAACCCCGGAACGTTAGACGCCGATGCATCAGACTCCGATACATTTGCCCCTTGTGCATTTGCCTCCGGCGTATTTGACGCCCCTGCATTTGAACCGGCCGTGCCTGCCGGGGCCTTCGGCCCACAGGCCGTCAGGCCCAAAATAATGAAAGCAGTGATTAAAAAACTGGTACATTTTTTCATATTGCGCATCATATTGCCTCCCTGAATCAGTATTCCGAATTTATCGGTAAGTTTTGAGAATCCGTCCGTTGCTTTCCGGTAAAAAACCTCCTGCCGCACCGGACATTTCCAGTGTAACAGGAGGTTTTGTCTTACTTTTCACCAAGTTGTGTCAAAGTTGTCAAATGCTCTGTTTTTTATTCATAAAGCCGGATGCTGAAGAAAGGCGTATATTTTTTTTCATCCTGCAGGAACTCCACTTTAAGATAACAGTGTTCCCCCTGTCCCTTCCAGGTATGGATTCTTCCTGCTGTCTCTGGCTCCTCATTTACCTCCATTTGCCGGGGGTACAGGTCAATCCCCAACATGTAGCGTGAATTGTATGCCCCTGCTGCCGCTTTCCAGAAAAGATCGTAGGGCTCGCATTTGGTTAAAGGGACCCCGGCATGGCTGATGTCCCCGCAAAGATACACAGGGGTACCGGTTACGGCGTCCAGGATGACCTCATAATTCCCCAGCCCTATCTTCCAAAGGGAAAGCGACGCATCGGAGGATGACAGGAGAAGGCTTGCCCCGGAATATTCATATTCAGCTGCCGCCTTTTCTGTACTGCGGGCGGCGTCGGCAGAACTGTCGTCAAAAAAGGAATAGCCGTACTCCGCAAAGACTGTCTGCATATCGCTCAAAAATGACTGTGCGGCGCTGATCGCATTCTCCTGCGTCAGTTCTGTATCCAGCGGCTCCCTTGTATCGATAAGCAGTGCATCGGAGGTATCCTCTCCCGCAGCAAGCAGCGCCGTCATTTCGGATAATCCCTTCATCCGCCCGGCAAGTACCTGCGCGTTTATTTCATCATAGCCGTACAGGGCAAGGCTTTCCGCCCTGACATTACCGGAGACCTGCAGAAGCTGTGTTTTCAGCCGTTTTATCATCAACCGGGGAAGAACAAGGCCGGAAGAGATCAGGAGAACTGCCAAAAGGAAGGGGACTATTCTGTAGATGCCTTTATGCTTCATCACCTTCCGCCTCCTTTCTCAACGTAAAGGAAACCGTTGTTCCTTTCCCTGTTTCACTGACATACTCCAGCTTCGTTCCATGTATTCCGGCAATGCGCGCACACAGCGCAAGCCCCAGCCCCGCGCCGTGTTCCCTGCGGGAACGGGACTTGTCCACCATATAGAAGGCCTCCGTGATACGCATAAGCTCATCTGATGGAATCCCCCTGCCATCATCCGATACAGACACGCGGTAAAGCTCCTTTTCCGCGCGTCCCAGCAGTGTTACGTGCTTTCCGCCGGATTTAAGCGCGTTGTCCAGGAGATTTAGCAAAAGGGTCTTAAAAAGATCATATTCAAGCCTGACCCAGGCGGGTTCGGCCTGACAGACAAATTCCACGCCTCTTTTTTCCGCGGACGGCAGTAAAGAGGCTTGTGCATCCTGCATTACGGTTGTGATTTCCGTTTCCTCCAGCGTAAAACCGGTTTGATCCAACGCGAACAAATCCATGAGCTTGAAGGACAGCGCTTCCAGGCGCATCCCTTCATTCATGATAAACCATGCCGCCTGCTCCGTTTCTTCCTCAGACAGCTTCCTTTGATATATCATATCCGCATATCCGATGACAGAGGTCATGGGCGTTTTTAACTCATGGGCAAAATTGGCGGTAAACCGCTTCTGCCGGCTTGCCGCTGTTTCAAGCTCCCGAATCTTTTCCTCAACGGTATCCGCCATTTTATTATAATCCTGCGCCAGCCCGCCGATTTCATCCCTTGCATGGATGTTCGCCCGAAAGCTGTAATCCCCGTTTCCAAAGGCGCGGGTAGCGCGGCGCAGAATGGTAAGCGGCCTTGTCAGCGCCCAGGACAGCCCCAGGGCCGCCGCTGTGCTCACTGCAAGAATCAGAAAATACAGGCGCGTGCATTGTGCCAGCAGATTTTCCGCTTCTGAAAAAACCTGCGATATGTCCTGCTTTGTCACAAGGAATAAGCGCCGGCCGCTCTGCGTAAATTCACTTTTAACAATCAGAGAAACGGCGCCGTCCTCTCTTACCACCTGATAATTTATGTATCCCTCCTGAATATCCCCAAAATCCTGCGGAGAGGCGAGATCGGAATAATATATCCCATCCGCTTCTCCGGCTAGCAGCAGGCCGCCTCCCGTTCCCAACAGGCCGGCAGCATTTTCCCCAATGGCTGAAAGCCTTGGTTCCGGTACGATTCCGCCGCTGAGCGTATTCAGAATTGTGGACTGGATGGTATGCTTGATAAGCTGATGCTGCATAAGCCCGCTGTCCTGCGCCCGGCGGAAGGAGTGGTTTAAGCTGAATGCCACGCAGGAATATTCCATCACTGCCAGGGCTGCCGTAAGTATCAGCGTTATGCTCAGAAAAAACTTATGGAAATATCTCACTGCTCCTGTTCCTCCAGACGATATCCGATGCGAAACACAGTCTTGATTTGCCCGTTCCACCCCAGCTTCTTCCGCAGCTTCTGAATATGGGAATCCAATGTCCGGGTTTCGCCGGTGTACTCCTCCTGCCATACGGTTTCATACAGCTTCTCCCGGCTGAGAACCACATTTTTATGCCGCGCCAGTTCTGCAAGCAGGTCAAATTCCTTTACTGTTAATTCCACCGGAGTCCCGGCTTTCCATACCTGCCGTGATGCGGGTGAAATGAGCACATCGCCTATCCGGATTTTTTCATTGGAGTGTCCGCTCCTGCGCAGGACTGCTTCGACTCTGGCGGCAAGCTCCCCAATCTGAAAAGGTTTGCACAGATAATCATCCGCGCCCAAATGAAGGCCGCGAATGCGATCCTGCACCTGTCCCATGGCGGAGATGATAATAACCGGGATTTGGGCGGCGCGTATATTTCCCAAAGACCGTATGTATTCCAGCAGATCATAGCCGCTTATTTCCGGCAGCATCAAATCAAGCAGGATAAGATCATATTGCCTCTGTTCAATGAGATCCGCGCCTTCCTTTCCGTCAAAGGCACAGTCGCAGCTGTAACCGTCAGCCGTCAGCGTGCTCCTGATTAAATTATTTATGGGACGCTCGTCCTCTATTATCAATATTTTCATCGTTATTTTCCCTTTTGGCTCACAATTCCAGGTATCCTTGTATCCATTTTATCACGCAGATGTGTCAAAGTTGTCAATTTGCCGCTGTTCATTTCCACAGATTGGCCGATGTGTCAAAATTATACCACAAAACCCAAACCGTCCGCGTTCCATATTATGTATTTCAGGGCAAAAAAATAGACACGCATTTCTGTGTCTATTCTTTGCCGCAGGCTCAGGCTTTGCAGGCGCCGGACGGCCTTCTGTCCGCCCTGCAGCCGGGCCTGTGCCATATTTTATTTTTTCAGCAATTCTTTGTAAATCTCCTTATCCTTATCCGTAAACACATTAAAAATAACCTGTTTCACAGAGGAATTACCTTCCAGGAAGCGGCATACCGTTTTTACTGCAATTTCGGCGGCTATTTCCTGGGGAAAATGAAATACTCCCGTTGAAATGCAGCAAAATGCTATCGACTCCAGATGATTTTCCGCCGCAAGCTCCAGACACGACCTGTAGCAGCCTGAGAGCAGCTCACAGTCTTTGCGGCGGAGCGGACCGGAAATAACCGGGCCTACCGTATGCAGGATATAACGGCAGGGGAGATTGTAGCCCGGGGTAATTTTCGCAGAGCCCGTGGGTTCCTCATGCCCCTGTTCGCACATTATCTCATTGCATTCCAGTCGGAGCTGCACGCCCGCAAGGGAGTGGATCATATTGTCAATACAGGAATGGCAAGGTATAAAACAGCCTAAAAGCGCACTGTTTGCCGCATTGACGACAGCGTCTGCTTTTAAGCGGGTGATATCCCCCTGCCACAGGAAGATCCGCTCATCCAAATCCGATGGGATAAGCCCATGGCAATCAATGATCCCCCGCTGTTTGACCATTTGGGATAAATATGCATTCTGCACCTCTAAAAAGGATTGGGAAACCGGCCGGGGCGGCCGCACGTTCATCAGGGAACGGATTAAGCGCCACTGTTCAGCTTCACCCTCCGGAATTTCCACACCTCCATATTCGGGCATATCCTTTATCAGGCTTTGAATCAGGTAACGCGCCTGTTCCTCCTTTGACATTCCAAATCACCTTCCTTCTTTTCCAGTTTCTGCCAGTTCCTTCAGCACCTGTGCGATATCTTCGCTGATGCAGATCGAACGCTCCTTAATTTCCCATGGCGCACAGGCCTCTGACAGATTGATGCACACATAAACGGCGGCAGGGTTTTTATCGGTCATCTGCCAGAAAGGGTATTTGATGATGCCTGGCGTATTCATTCCCACGCCCAGCTCCAGATAAACCACCCTTCCGTCCTTATTTTCACGAAGGAAATCTTCATAGCGGACGCACGCGCGCATCCACGCCTCATCTTCCACGAAATAACCGTCGCAGCGCAGATTCACCTCCATATACCCTCCGCATACCGGACATCTGGGAACCAGTTCGGATGGAATCCGGCAGTTTTTCTGCCGGGCCACCATGGCTCTGACCTGCGTTTCATTATTATAAAGCTTTTTATGGCAGGCTTTTGCACATTGGAACAGGCCGTAATCCCCCTGTGTGGCAAAAATCCTTTCGTCCGGGAAACCGGCCAGCCAGAACTGATGATCCACATTGGTGGTGAGTATGAAATAATTTTTATCCTTCAGAAGCGCGTACAGATCCAGATAGGGTTTTCCGGGCGCCACATCATAACGGTTATAGTAAATATGCCTGCTCCAGTAAGCCCATTTTTCTTCCTGAGTAGGAAATGGGTAAAAACCGGCGGAATACATATCCCTTAATCCGTAGCGTTCTATAAATTCACGGAAATTTGCCGTAAAACGTTCTCCGGAATACATAAGCCCTGCGGCGGCGGACAGGCCGGAACCTGCCCCCACTACAACTGCATCCGCATTTTTCAGAAGCGCTGCCAGTTCCCCGATTGGCCCGCTGTTCCTTTTTATTCTCTGATACAATCCTGTCGGCATTTTTCTATTCCTCTTCTATCCTTTTGATGGCCTGTACCGGACAGACCTCGCTGCACAGGCCGCAGTGAAGGCAGTTTTCCTCTTTAATTTCAACCGGAATTTTTTCCAGGATACAGCCCTGGGGGCAGGCCTGAAGGCATTTCCCACAGCCGATGCAGGCCTCTGTAACCATAAATCCGCCGCCTCTTTTGGCTTCTTCCCCGATTGTATAACGTTCCCTGAATATGGGATGGACACCCAGGTTAAAATATTCTATCACTGCTTTTTTCACGCAGAATACTTCCAGAACATATCGGCTGTTTCCGGGATATACATTATTCATTATCTGGTTTTCTTCAAAGATACGGTCCAGCCATTTTTTCTGCCTGGTATCAGGCACCCTTTCCGGAATGCCGTTGACGCGGATCATTTCCTGATAACGGGTGAGCGCCGTGATGGCGACCTCTTTTCCATTCTGCAGCTCTCTGTAAAAATTCTTTCCTCTGGCGGTTACAAAATAAATTTCTCCTTTTTCCGGTTCCACATGCATGATATTGATAATTCGCACCTGGGGATTTCCGTGAGCATCTACGGTTCCCATGGATGTGCTGCATACATAGCGCAGTTTTCGAATACAGGTTTGCGCGTTCATCGGCTGCTCCTTTCCTTTTTGTCCTTCCCGAAAATGCCTGGAGAAGCTTCCTGTGCCGCTTCAGGCATTTGGGGATGAAGTTGTTTTCCAGCACTGCGGGTCGGGCGCGTACATATTTCCCGTATAGCCGAAGGTTACCGCAGGGCAGCCTCTGCAGAAGCGGAGAAGTTCACAGCCGGCACACTTTTCAAAGCTGTCATATTGCCGATACTGATCCATTTTTTCTCCCAGAAACAGATCCGCCATGCTGTCCGTCAGGGCATTTCCAATCCTGCTTTCCATCCTGCGGCAGGCATAGACATCGCCTGTGGGCAGTATCGTCATATGGCAGATGCCGCAGTGGCAGCCGTCATAAATAGTGTCTGGTTTCAGGTTCTCCGGGATTTTGAATATTCCCTTTTCATAAAGGAACAGGGTCCACAGGTGATCCTTGAGCTGGAAGGTGGTGCCGCAGCCCTTATATTGTTCAAACTTTTCCCAGCATTTTTCCAGATATGCCCGGTATTCCAGGGGTTCCATATGGAATTCCGCGCTTTTTTCCTCACTGGTGGGGCAATAGCGGCCCACGGCGAAAACATCGGCCTGTTTTTCCACAACTACATCAATCAGCCCGGGGATTTCGTCCATATTGGTTTTAGATACGGTGGACATGATGGCACAATACATACCCGCCCTGCGGATGCAGCTGATTTTTTCCAGGGTAATGTCGAAGGAGCCGGGCTTGCGGAAGCTGTCGTGGGTTTCCCTCAATCCATCCAGGGAAAGCTGGTACTTACGGCAGCCATAATCGTAGAGCCGGCGGCAGACTTCATCATTAAGATGGAAGGGGTTTCCCAGAATGGCGAAGGTGATTTCATGCTTTTTCAGCAGTTCCAGCAGTCTCCAGAAATCAGGGTGCAGAATGGGGTCGCCTCCGGTTATGTAAAAATACGGGGTGCGGGACAGCTTTCCGCACATATCCAGGCAGTTGTCCAGCACCTTTTCCATATCGCTATAGGACATCTCAGCCAGCTTTTTACAGCTGTCTTCAGAAAATATATAGCAGTGCCTGCACCGCTGATCGCAGTTGTCTGTTATGTGCCATTGAAAGGCGAAATAAGGGTTCATTCTGTATTCCTCCGGTATGTGGGCTGGCTGTTATGGTCGGGTTATCTATGGCGGCGGTGCGGGGTAGGATTGGTGCGGGCCAGGACGGGGTTTTACCTTTCAGGGGCTGATGCGCCACAGGGGAAATTGCAGGCGCCTAATGGCTGCTCCGGATCTGAGGTTCCGCAGGTAGAACTACAGGCGCCTGGTGGCTATTCCGGATCTGAGGTTCCGCAGGCGGTGCCGCATGCACTCGGTTTCTTTTCCGGATCTGTCGTCCCGCAGGCGGTGCCACATGCGCTTGGTTTCTTTTCCGGATCTGTTGTCCCGCAGGCAGTACCACACGCAGTCGGTTTATTCTCCGGATTTGACGCACCACAAGCGGAGCCGCATGCACCCGGCTTCTTCTCCGGATCCGCTGCACCGCACGCAGAGCCGCATGCCGTTCCCGCGCCTTCCGCTGCACGCATCATCCCCTGTGCGCTCGTCCTTGCCTGAAACTCTCCGTTTCCGTTCCATTCATCCAGGTTTTTCAGTTTGTCCATCATTTTCATTTCCATATCAGCTTCTCCTTTTCCACTTTACTTCCCCAATTTCAGCTGCTGCCCTCATTCCCCGCGGCACTGCGCAGCATATTCGGCCGGCGCTGCAGGAACATATGGCGCAGTTAGTTTCATGTTCTATATCCATCATATACCCGGTTTTGCTGCAAAAAAAGTACGCACATAAAAGTGGGATAGTATCTCCAGGCATATTAGTATCCTTCTGGTAACCATGCACTTTCTTCAGAATTCAAAAAAGCATCCTCCGGTCAGGAAACCGGAAGATGCCTAATCGCTTTCTATATCATTTTAATAAAAAAATCTTTCAGAAAGAATCCGCCGCATACCAGAATACCGGCAACGGGAACCAGCCCACCGGAGCCTGCACATCCATGAACCGGCCATATTCTGAAAGCAGGAGCTCCTGCGCCTGATGCTTATCAAGCACCGCAGCCCCCGGCTTTGCCGCACGTTCCACAGAAACCCCATTTTCATCCGCCCATACCGTTACAGGCTGTCCGTCCAGGACCGCAGAAAATTCACCCAAAGCCAGTCCCAGGGTTTTCTGTTTCAGGGAAAGATAAGCCTCCAGGACATTGGCAAAATCAAAAATCTGAAACATCTCGCTGGGTTCCACGCAATAAGACTCTGCAAAGCGTCCGATACGCTGGTTCAGCGCTTTATCATAGGCAGACGCCACGATCTCAATTTCATCCCGCTCTGTATAAGCAAGATACGCCTTAATCACAGCCTCCATAATTCCCGCATCCAAAAGTCCCAGTTCACACACCGTATCACCGTTCCCACTGACAAGGATATATCCGGTTAACTTTTCGTTGTCCAGCACTGCCAGAGCCTTTTCCCCCATATTCCGCACAATGGAGCCAATCTGCTCCTTCGGCCTCTCCACCCGGGCAGGACGCTGTTTGTTAATGTTATAAACAAGCTCGTATCCGCCCTCCGCTTCCTCCAGCGGGCAAAAAGAAATGCCGCCGCAGTCCGTCTTCTTCAGTGCATGACGAATATTAGAACGGTTTACCGAATATTTATACTGCGAACCGCCCCGCGTAAACCCAAAATATTCATATCGCTGCCTCTGGCCGCCTAAAACGGCAATGTCACAGGTTTCGCGCATTTCCTTCAGCCATTCTCCCATCAGAACCTTCATATGGCCTTCGCCCCGCGCCTTCGGATGTACTGAAACGGTTCCCACAAAGCCTGCCTGCAGCGCTTTGCCGCCCACTTCAAGCTCTTCCCGCAAAACCGCAATCAGGGCGCGGATTTTTCCTCTTTCATCCACTGCTATACGGTGCATGGAGGCGGAATCAACGCCTTCTCCATAAACCCTCGGTATCAACGTTTCGAAATCATGCGGACAGTGCGCTTTACTGAAAACATAATCTGCAAATTCAATACAGGCTTCCCTTTCCTCAGGTTTTGCTTTTCTGTATTCGCTCATCGTAAGTTCCCCCTTTTTCTATTCCTGGATGTCTGTCTGAAAACATATGCAGAATCAGTGTATCCTTTCCTGCCGCCAATGTCAATCATATGAAATTCTGTAATACCTGGGCCCAAAATTTTGTAACGCTTCAGCAATGAATTTCCGGCTAAAGTTCATACAGAGCAGACCATTTAGCTGCGCAGGCCAGCGCTTCGCACTGACCGCAGGGCTATTTCGCCTTCAATTCCGTGATTTCCTCCGCATTTCCCGTTATGCCCCCTGCCATGTTATTATCCATTTCCGCGGCATTCTGTTCCCACAGCTTCTGCATCATCTCCATGATTTTTTCGTTTGCATCCAGGGAAATCCCCAGTACGGCCCGGTCATATCGGGAAAACGTGATGGAAGCACGTTCCCCGCTGACGCCATATACATCAATAGTAATGGTCGGATCGTTAGAGCTGTAGCCCTGGCAGTTATAGACGCATTCCTTCACCGCACCGCCGACCAGATTCTTTTTTTCCGCAAACTCCTTTGCCAGCTTCATGTATTCACCTGGATCCTTTGCCAGCGCCGCATCCAGCCCCAAATCCACTTTTACGCTCAGAGTCCTGCCATACGTTGCCAAAAAGCCTTCCCCCGTTACCGCATCTATCATAAAGGTATAGCAGTTATCCTCAGGCCTCCGGTTTGTGCCGAACCTCACATCACCGCTCCAGAACGCCCTGGGGAAGGTTTCCGTTCCATTATCATAGCCCATATAAACCGTGGCTCCGTCCAGCCTGACCTCAAACAGCCTCCATAAAAGCTGTGCACCGATTTCCGCCGCTTCCTCCTGGGTCAGATCATTTTCCGTGGGCTTTTTATCCCGATAATATTCCAGCGGATCCGAAACTGCCGTATAGCTGGCTTTGCTGTAGCCCTCCGGCGCTGTCTGGCCCTGCGCCGCAGCCGGAAGGTTATATACGGTGGGAATCCGCTCCGTCCTTCCCATATCGGCAGCCGCTGCCGCCTCCGCCATGCCGCTGAACATGGCCGCACAACCGCATACAAGGGCAAAAGCGCCTGTCACGGCGGCCAGAATGCCTGCTCCCTTATTTTTTCTCATTTTTCTTTCCATCCTGTTTTTCCCAACTTTTCTGTTCTCTCTCATTTTCTTTTCCTGCCTTTCTTTTTTACGGCGATACACTTTTCATAAATTGCCCTGCGCCGTCTTTTGTTTTGATAAGGCTACTATAATACCGCTATATGAGAGAGTTATTGTAAACTTATTATCAAGTGATTAAATTTCCGGAAAAATAATCCGTATGACTGTCCCTTTTCCCGGCGCCGAACCAATCTGAAGCTGCGCCTGATGCACCTGGGCAATCTGTTCACAGATTGACAGGCCCAGGCCCGCACCGCCCTCCTTCCGGCTGCGCGCTTTATCCACCCTGTAAAAAGGCTCTTTTATCTGAGAGATTGCCTTTTCCGGAATCCCCCTTCCATTATCCGCGACCGCAAGCGCCGGGTGCCTTCCCTGAAAATATGCGCTCACCCTGACTGTCCCGCCGCTGTCACAGGCCTTGATTCCGTTATCTATCAGATTGATCAGCAGGCTTTCCAGCAGATCCCTGTTCCCCTTCAGCTCCTCCAGCTTCGCTTCAAAAGAAACCGCAACGCCGCGGGACTCCGCCTTTGGCAGAATGGTCTGCTTTACGGCGTAAAACAGCTTATCCACCTGAATTTTTCCCAGGCTTCCCCCTTCCTCACGCAGCGCCGAAAGCTCCAGCAGCTGCTGGGAGAGATTGGATAATCTGCGGCACTGGGACATGATATAGCCCGCCGAGGAAACCTTATCCTCCTCAGAAACCGCCGCCTTCTGGAGATATTCCGCATAACCATATATGGCTGTCAAAGGTGTGCGCAGCTCATGGGCAAAATTATCCACAAGCCTCTGCTTCTGTGAGGCCGCCTCCTCCAGCTCGGCAATCTGCGTCTTTATCGTTTCCGCCATCTGGTTAAAGCTGTGCGCCATGGCTGCCACCTCGTCCCGCCCTTTTCCCGGAACCCTGCCGTTAAAGTCCCCGGAAGTCATCTCCCGGGACGTCTCCGCAATCTGCTGCAGCGGATGGAACAGGCGGTTCAGCAGCGCTATCAGGCAAAGGGAGAGTAAAAGCGAAAACACACCGCCGCATAAAAAAAGCAGATTTTTCATTTCTCTCCAGTTCTCATAAATATCCTTAAGGCTGTATTTATAAATGAGGGAATAGTCCTCATAGGGCTGGGGAAAACACCCTTCCACATAGAGGAAGCCGTATTCCCCGGTTTCTTTTTTTTCCTTCACCATCCGTATTTCCCGCTGGCCGCTCTCCTTCAGGCTGGGCGCCAGCGCATTCTCCGCATCCTTCCCTGTCCGCTTTGTTTCATCGGAATACAGCAGCTGGCCGCCATGATACAGATAAAGCGACCTGTGCCCGTCCTGCCTGAACTGTGTATAGGGCTGCATCAGCTCCTCCATATTATAGTTCCCGCCGTTTCCCCTGCTGTCCAGCGCCTGCATGTCCCTGGCCGCGGAGGTGAGAATCATATAATGCTCCGACAGCGCCATTTCCTTCTGTACATCCAGTTTTTCATGCCAGAAAACCACCGCCAGAAAAAGGAAAGCGCCGTTGAAGAAAAGAAGAAATAAAAGCATGGTTGTAAAAAAGGTCTTTTTTTTCATATTATTTAATCTCCAGCCGGTAACCCAGCTTATATACGGTTTTGATGCAGTCCTCCAGCCCCAGCTTTTTGCGCAGCTTCTGGATATGGACGTCCACGGTCCTGATATCCCCTTCATAGTCATAGCCCCAGACCAAATCCAGGAGCCGCTCCCGGGACAGGGCGATATTGCGGTTCTTCACCAGGGTTTCCAACAGCTCATACTCTCTGGGCGTGCACTCTGTCTCCTGCCCGTCCTTTTCAATGGTCCGGCTTTCAAAATCAATCCGCACACCGTAAAAAACAAAATCCGTCCCGCTTTTCCTTGTCCGGCGCAGCACAGCCTCCACCCTGGCCAAAAGCTCCAGCATTTCAAAGGGCTTGACAATATAGTCATCCGCCCCCATGCGGAGCCCTCTCACTCTGTCGGAAAGCCCGCCCTTTGCCGTGAGAAAAATCGTAGGTACATGCTCCGCGGTCTGATACACCTCAAAGCCGTCCGCCCCCGGCAGCATAATATCCAGTACCATCAGATCAAACTGCCCCTCCTGAAGCCGCCGGATTGCTTCCTCCCCGTCATATACAGACACACAGCGGTGCCCCACAAGCTCCAGGTTTCTCCTGATAAGCTCGTTGATTGCCGTTTCATCCTCCACGATTAAAATATCTGCCATAATCCTTCTCTTTTCCCTTTTTTCTTTATAACCGTAGTTTAAGCCAAAGTTATTATAGAGTTGTTAAAACCTGGCTGTCTGAACCGTTACCTGCATTCTTCCGGAGCCACTATACTAAACGGACATGTCTGCCAGGCAGACATCATCATGAATGAAAGTCGATTGCTCCGTGCTACGAACTCCCACACTCACCACCGACTTTCACAGTAAAAAAAGAGACGGCACCCAGGTTGGACAGCCGCTGTTTCCCCCTGATTGGATACCGCCTCAAATTATTGATTGCCATTTACTGCGTATAGCCCGGTGACAATCCGGATTCTAGTTTTAACGAATACAAAGTTTACTATTTCTTTATATGGCAGAAATTCCACCTAAAAACAGATTACTGCAAAGGATCCGAACTGGATTTTCTTTTCAGTTCCTCTATGCACCTAAGGGCTTCCGCATATTTTGCTTTTTCTCTTTCCAACTCTTCTTCATGCCGTTTTCTTTCTGCTTCCAGTTTTTTCTCATTTGCCTCAAGCGCAGCTGCCTGCGCGTCAATCGTCTCCTGCATCTCGTCAATCATATACTGCACTGTATTACGATCCAGTTCCCGCAATTCCTTTGAAAACATACCCATCACCTTTTCCATATTCCGGCAGAGTTCATAAATATCATCATACATCTCCCTGAACATCGGGTATTTATCTATCAGTTCAATTATCCGTTCCGGATCCTCGGAACTGAAAAACATTAACCACGCATCCAGTTCATTCTCTATGCTTTTATTTTCCATGTTTTTACGAAAAATGTCAAGCGTAATGAAGATAAAGTTCTGCAGAAGCTCAACTTCCAGACCTGTATCAAAGCCCCAGTAGGATTTATGCAGGTGTTTTCCCAAAACAGCATGAAATTCTCTTGCGCTTTTGTCAAACAAAACGATTATGTATACATTTTTGATATCCTTATAGCTGAACTTCTGCTTTGTCCTGTTTTTCTCATCCCGTACCCTTTTGTACTGCCTCAGCAGCAAATCCGCGGAATAACAGGCGCTGCGTTCTCCGGGAAAGGAATAGCCTATTTTCTGGATTTCCACGTTTGCCAGGCTTCCTTCTTCAAACTCCACCACAATATCCGTGATCAGCAGCGTATTCTCATCGGCAATCCTGCTGCCGTCGTTGGGAATCACCTGCCGGATCGTTACCTTTTTCCCAATCAGCAGCGACAGAAACCGGTTCAGCCTGCCAGGCGTATATTCCGGGTTCATGACCTCTTTAAAAAAAGAATCATAGAGGATCTTAACCCCCTTCATCCCTGTACAGAAATCAAGGAATTCCTCCTGCTGCTCCGGCTTCCAGCCCGTGAATACCGCATACAGTCCGCTGTTTTCGCCAATCTCCTTCAACACCTCCTTTCGTTCCCTGATGAGCGGGAAATAATTCCTGAGCCTATTTGCCATAAATGCTCCTCCTGTCTTCAATTGTTGTCATTTACGGATTTTTGCTTCGAAAAGAAGCGCCGAAATGAAAGACCGGCCTGAACGGCCTGTTATTACAGCAGCGTAGATACTGCTGTGTGACGGAATTATAATAACATATCTTTTTAAACATGGCAATACAAAAAGTCCGTATTCTCATTCCGTTACCAGAATCAAAATACGGACCTTTACGTTTACTTTCCAGTATCCTGAATTACATCACCGTCTCCATCTGCGCGCACATCAGCAGGAAGGCGCCAACTCCATGCAGATCGTTTACTGAAGTGGGGCGCTCGCAATAATGCCTGTAATCCCCCACGCCGGTTCCAATGCACACGCCGCCCACCAGGAGATCCTCTCCCTCCCAGGCCAGAGAATGGATAACCGCTTCATACCCTTTGACGGCCTGTTCCAGGTACTGCTCCGGCAAAATCCCCTTATGCACCGCTTTTACAATGGCGGCCGTATACAGACAGGAGCATGAGGTTTCCAGCCAGTTGCCCTCTTTTCCGCCTTTATCCACTACCTGATACCAGCGGCCGTCTGCAGACTGATAACGGCAGACAGACTCCAGCAGATTACGCACCAGGGCACACAGCTTTTCATACTGTGGGTGGGAAGGCTCCATAAAATCCAGTTCGTCCAGAATGGCAACCGGCACCCAGCCTATGCTTCTCCCCCAGAATTCATGAGACAGCCCTGTTTCCTGATCCGCCCAGTCCTCACGATGGGAACAGTCCCATGCATGATACCACAGGCCGGTCTTGTCATCCCTTGTTTTTTCCTCCATGAGAAGCGCCTGCTTCGCAGCAAGTTCCAGATATTCCGGCTGCTGGAACCTGGCGGCATATTCCGCACAAATCGGTCCGGCCATATACAGGCCGTCCAGCCACATCTGCTCCGGACATCCTTCCTTATGCCAGAATCCGCCGTCCTTGTTTCTGGGAAAATCCCTTATGATAGGAAGCAAGGTATCCAGCGCCTTCTGATACCTTTGATCTCCTGTTTTATCCAACAGCGGATACAGCAGAATCCCCGGCTGGATATCATCCAGCTGCCCCTTGTCAAAGGTATGTATTTCCCCATTCTCATCGATAATGGAATCCACCCAGTCTTTGATATACTGAAAATACCTCTCATCGCCACAAAGCCTGTATGTCTGATATACCCCTGAAAGGAAAACACCCTGGTGATAATGGAAATGTCCTTTGGGCGGCAGATCCTGCGCCGCGAATTTCCGCATCATCGTTTCGCAGGATGCTTTGGCATAATCAATTGGTTTCCTGTTCTGATTCATCTGATTTCCTCCCGATTGCCCGTTTTGGTACAAAATAATACATATTATGCACGTTCCGGCTTTTTCCAGTGATACACATCTCCCTGACAGCCGTGCAGTACAATTTCTTCTTCCTTATAATCAAACACGGACCTTTTCCAATGAAAATGCAATAAAATCAAAGCTGCCTTCCCCATCATAGCGGAAATACAAATCCTGCTCGCCGTCCGGCATATTTACTTCGCCGGAAACCTCCTGCCAGGAATCCGAATCCACATCCACGCGGATCGTTCCGGCCGCTTTTCCTTCCGCTTCAGCAGAAACGGTCACGGTTCCCTTACCGCAGCCTCTTACAAGCATGGTAATCTTTTTTGTCCCGTTAAAACAAAACGATTTATACCCGATTACCGTGCCGTCGCCCACATTGGCTATATACTGGACGGGAAGCCCTTCCTCCGTATTCACGCCTTCCGCATCAGGATCCCTGTCCGGGATATCCTGGGTAAGATAAGGGAACCTGAATTCCATATCCCCCTGGGAAGAAAATACAGCCCCGTCCTTTCCGGTCAGCCTGCAGCAGATATAAGCGGGATATTTCCCTTCTCCGGCCAGCGGGCCATCATTCAAACCGCATGAGGTCACCGGCACCTGCCTGATATGCCCGTCCGCATCTATGCTGATTTTTTCCGCGCAGCCCTGTCTGGAAAACTGGGTGCGGTTGGTCTGCCTGTGGTAGAAAACATACCACTGCCCGTTAATATATTCAATGCCGCCATGGGTATTTCCCAGACAGTTCAGGGCATCCTTGGCACATCTTCCCTCAAGTCCCACATCTCCGATATCTATGATTGTCCCGCCATAAATATAATCCCGGTCAGGCCTGCTGCTGACCGCATAGCACAATTCGTGGCTGAGGACAGAGGAATATACAAAATAATAGGTGCTTCCGATTTTACGGATGGAGCTGGCCTCAAAAAACTCATGGCCCACAAAGCTTGTCCCCTCACTGTCCGCAATGGAGGGCAGAAGCAGGCGGGGCTCCGTTTTCAGGGTAACCATATCCTTTTCCAGCGTCATCACCTGGGAGCCCTGCTTCCCTCCGATATGCTCCTTATGCATGGGCGCGTTGCCGGAATACAGATAGATTTCCCCATCATCATCTATAAAAATACCGGGATCAAACTGTCCCAGATCATTCTCCCCTCTTCCCAGTATAGTACCGTCCGCATGCTTCACAAAGCCCAGGAATTCATAGCTTCCCGCAGGCGTATCGCAAACTGCAACGCCGATTTCCGGAAGGAAATCCAGACAATAATATAAATAATATTTTCCATCCAGCCCCTTCACCACGTCCGGCGCCCAGAGAGCATGGATTCCGGGAGGATTCAGGCCATTTCCAAACCTGGACTTCACGTTGTAAATTTTACGGATTGGCTCCGTTTCCGTAGGGTTCTGGTTTCTGGGGTCCTGATCCTTTCTGAAAATAACGCCTTCATACTTCCACTGCGTCAAATCCTTCACATCCGCCGAATAGCAGATATAATCGTTCAGGCAGAACATTTCACCGTCAAAACGGTCATGGCTTCCGTAAACATAAACACGGCCGCCGAATACATGCGGCTCCCCATCCGGTACGTATTCGTAGGATGGCAAATAGGGGTTATACACCTGTTTCTTTGTCATTGCTTTCTCCTCCTGTGATTAAAGGGCAGTAACTGTACAGTCCCTGCACAGTTACTGCCCTTCCATATTATATCACATCCGCCAGCTTTATACATACCCCTTATCCGACCAGTTATGGGATTTTATCCGATCATATTCCTCCATGGAAATGGTCAGTATCGTTCCATGCTTAAAGCCATAAGGGAAATCAAAGGAAGCGTCCGAGCGCACAAAATGTCCGTCCGCCAGGCTGTCCGCCACAAAGGGGACATACCCCTGTCCCGCGCCGGGAACGCCGTAATAGTCCAGGAACAGGCACCACCGGCCATCCTCCAGCTTCACCGCGGTAGGCGCTTCGTACAGGCCGCTTTCCACAGCTTCCATGCTTTCGTCAAAGGCCTCCACACGCTCGTAAGGCCCCGCTGCATGGGCGGACCGCAGAAGGATGATCTTCTCCGGGTTTCCTTCACTCTTGATAAACATATAATACCAGCCGTTTTCCTCGTAAATTGCGGAGTCGATCACGCCGCTGTCCTCTTTCCGGTATAAAACCTCAGGAGAGCTGAATTCCTTAAAATCCTTCGTACGGCTGTAATAAATCCCTTTCCTTCCATAATTATTGCAGCTGTGGGAGGACGACCAGTGCAGCAGATAATCCCCGTTTTCCCTGTCATAAATAATATCCGGCGCCCACAGGCAGCGGAAATTCTCATCCCCGATTTTTGCCAGCCGCTGCTCCGTCCAGTCCACCAGATTGTCCGATTCCCATACGGAAAAGCATTTGCTGCCGTTCCTTCCGATTTCGTCCCAGGAACCATGATACTGGTTTCTCATACCATAGGAGAGGCTTAAGTCCGTGGCAAAAATATAAAATTTCCCATTCCCTTCACACCGGGTAATCGTGAAATCCCTCACGCCCTTGTCCCCGTAATAGGTCCAGAGCACCGGATTTCCGCCGTTCACCTCTTCCCAGTGGAATCCGTCCTTACTCAGGCCGAAATACACCTGCTCCCCGTCCGGGGTCGTCTTTTCTTTGAAATGTACAAACAAGTATGCCTGCATTTCATTTCTCCTTCCGTCTGAAAACTGTCAGTAATTTTCTGAGGAACTCCTATACAAATATGCAGCCTTCCCTGTCTTTTGCATGTGATTTATCCCCGGCAAAAGGATAACCTCCACAAGGCTGTTTACCGGATATTTCCCCAGAAATATATTCTAACATGAATTACAGGCCGGAAAAAGAGGAAGCTGGCATACTGCGGCATTCTTTTTTGCAGTCATACTGCGCCATTCTTTTCCCGCTTTATTTCTTACCCCCGTTTTCTCCCTTACCCACGCCATTGCCGATCAATCTGCGTTTCCATTTTATCTCCGGGATAAGCACCGCTGAAAGGATCATCCCCGCTCCCGCCAACATGCGCAATGTTATATGCTCCTTTAAAAGCAATACGGAAAACAGGCAGCCAAATACCGCTTCCAGAGATAGTATGACCGCCGCCTTTGTTTCATCCACATACCTCTGGGAAAGGGTCTGCAGCAGATAAGTAAGCGCTGTGCTCACCGCACCCAGATATAAAACCGACAATACCCCGCCGGCAGTAAAGCTTATCTTCACATTCCGGCTGCATACCAGCCCGGCCAGAGAACATATGCAGGCTGTCGCCATCTGTACAAAATTAAGCGCCATGGGGCGATACTTCTCCACCGCTTTTCCCGTCAGCACAATCTGAAAAGCAAAGCAGACCGCGCCGGCCAGGGTAAGCGCATCCCCAAGCCCCAGCCGCAGATCCCGTTCCAGGGACAGAAAGCCAACGCCGGCCAGCGCCAGAATCGCACCGCATATTTCGGCCGGCCGCACCTTTTTTCTGTAAAAAAGGAACGCTATAAAGGGGACAAAAACCACATTTGCCGCGGTAAGAAAGGCATTTTTAGAAGGTGTGGTATAACGCAGCCCCACCGTCTGAAGGGCGAAGGCGGCAAACAGAAACACTCCCATCCCTGTTCCCGCCTTCCACTCCTGCCTGGTGATTTTCGTAACCCGGGGAAAACCGGCAACGCCCATAAGAAGCGCCGCCAGAAGAAATCTTCCTGCCATAATCTGAAAAGGTTCCAGGCTTTGTAACGCAATATCGCTGGCGGTAAATCCCGCGCCCCAGATAATTGTGACAAGCAGCAGTCCCAGCATTCCCCAGTATTCCTTCACGTTTTACTCCTCTCCCAGATCCGGATATTCCCACAGCAGCTGCAGGAGAACGCAGGAGGGCCAGGAAAAAGCCGGATCGTCATAGCCATCCCCGGTAAAGGGATCATAATTTTCACTCATCAGCCCGATTTGCGTGACACGGCAGAATTTCTCCGCCAGCCTGCGTGCCTCCTGCTCATAGCCGTTGTCCCGAAGCGCATCTATCATCAGATACATAACCGGCGCCCAGACAGGCCCCAGCCAGTATCCGCCCGTTTTGTAATATTCACTCCGGGGGTTTTCTGTTGCCAGCCCGTACGGCGTCTCAAACCGCTCCAGCATCTGACGCACCAGTTCATCCGCCGTTTTCTTTTCCATCCGATAGGCAATCTGCAGCGGCATATACATTAACAGACTGTCACCTTCCATAATCTGCTGCCGTTCAGGCGTATACCATGCGCACAATCTGCCGTTTATAAAAAATCGTTCGAAAAAGCGCCCATACATTTCATCCGCTTTTTTCTTCCATGCCGCACTTTCCTCCGGTCTGTGAAGCTCCTGCGCCATACGGGAAAGCACATCCATCTGATAGATAAGAAATGCGCTCAAATCCGGGGATTCCACAGGGAAACCCCGATGGAAAACAGAAGCGTTGTCCCAGCCTGAATCATTTCCGTGAAAATAAACCGGCATCACGGCTCCCGGCGTCCTGCGGCAGCAAAGCCAGTAATCCGTAACGCGGCAGAAGCTTTCATAGGCCTCCTCCTGAATTTCCTTCTGTAAAAAGAAAGCATTCTGAGCGCTCATTTTCTGAAATGCCCAGGCATGGATAGGAGGCTTGGTACAGTTAAAGGAAGCGCCCGCCTCATTTATGTAGTCCGCATATACGCCGCAGCTGTCCTGATTGTCCATAAAAATCTTCAACTGTCCCCATGCCAGCTTTGGCTGCACACGGCTCAGTGCAATCCCTCCAAAGCAGTTATCCCAGCTCCAGATATTAAACATCCAGTTCTTTGACATATACATGGCGTCGTGGGTGAGGAACCCATTTGCCGGGACGAAATTGGCCCAGGTAAGATAAGCGGCCAGCCTGCGGCTCTCCTCAAAAACCCTGTTTGGTCCGCGAAACTGCCGTTCCCAGGCATCGAAGGCTTCCTTTGTTTCCTTATGGGCTTCCTCATAGGAAGGATATTCCTGCTTTGTTCCCACACACCGGTAGCTTTCCAGGACGCAGTGTGTCCGCAGCGGCGCTCCCTCTGCATTTTTCCCGCAGACAGAGATAACCGCATCCCTGCTCCCCACCACATCCCACTGCTGTGTCTGCGTTATCCGCCCTTGCAGACAGGTAAAAAGAAACTTCCGCTGTTTTTTATAAAAATGATGTTCCATCCGCCTTTCGTCCAGGGGCACAAGCGTATCATATCTGCCTCCTCTGGCATGCAGTTCAAGCACCAGGCCATCCGCCAGGAAATGGACGCGGCCATCCCTGTCCATGCAGATTTTCAGCCAGCATTCCGCCTGTCCTTCCCGAAACCACATAAGCTCAGATTCCGTACGGATAAAACGCTGCCTCTCCCCGATTTCCGGGAACCGCATTTCATAAATATCGGAGCAGGTTTCATCTCCGCCATGCAAGTCCCGCAGATACAGGCAGCCATCCTCCTGATTGATCGAAACGGCAAAATAAGAGCCATACCTGCTGAAAGGAATTTTTTCCAATCCGTATTCCATACCCTTCTCCTTTTCTTTGAAAACAGCCGGCCATCTCTGGCCGGCCGGAATTGTTCTCCCGCTCTACTTAATGGAGCCGCTGGTTCCTTCTATAATATATTTCTGCGCCCCGATAAATGCTAAAATAGGGGGAATTATCATGATAATCGTGATGCAAAGCATGGGGACAATCTGCGTATTATGCACGCCCTTAAAGGAGGCCAGCCCCAACGCCAGCGTAAACTTGCTGCGATCCTGCAGGAAAATCAATGGCCCCAGGTAATCGTTCCATACCGTCAGCAGATTCAGGACCGCCACCAGGATAAGCTGCGGCCTGAGAATCGGCATGAAAATCCTGGAATAGATCTGGAACGCATTGGCCCCGTCAATCCGCGCCGCTTCCTCATAATCCTTAGGAACCCCCATCAAAAACTGCCGCATCAGGAAAATATAATAAGCCGAGCCAAACCATGACGGCACAATCAGCGGTTTCAGCGTATTGATCCATCCGAACAGCTTGAATTCCATATACTGCGGAATCATCGTCACGTCCCAGGGAATCATCATTGTGGAAAGAAGTATCATGAACAGCACATTTTTACCCTTGAACTCATATCTGGCAAACCCATAGGCAACCAGGGAGCAGGACAAAAGCTGACCCACAGTCGTTCCGATGGTTACCAATATGGAATTTTTCAAAAATGTACCGAATTCCTGAGACTGCCATGCATTTACAAAGTTGCTCCACAAAAATTTCTTCGGAAACAGGGACGGCGGTATTGCATTGATCTCCGCTTCCGTTTTAAATGCGGAGAAAAACATATATACAAAAGGAAAAAGGAAGTATACTGCCACAAGAATCAGCAGTGCGTAAATCACGGCTTTCGTACCTTTATTCAGTTTCATATCTTCTCCGATCTGCGCGCCGGAGCGCACGTTTTATTTAAGATCAGCCTTTTTTCTTTTTGCCGCCCGCTTCAGATTCATAGAACACCCAGGCGTCGGAAGACTTAAACACAACAGAGGTCAATACCAATATGATGAGGAACATCACCCAGGCGTTGGATGCCGCATATCCAAGCCTGTGATGCTTAAAGGCGTTATCATATACAAACATACCGTAAAAATAGGTCGATTTTAATGGTCCTCCCCCTGTCAGCAGCATAACAAGCGTCAGCTGCTGGAAAGCGCTTATCATGGAGGTAATCAGGTTAAACAGAATCGTGGGCGTAATAATAGGTATCGTAATGCTGAAAAACTGTTTCACAGGCCCCGCGCCGTCCAGGCTGGCCGCTTCATACAGATCCACAGGGATATTTTTAATATTGGTGTAGAATATCAGCATCATCGTCCCCACGCCGAAGGCGCTTACCAGAATTACCGCGAAGAGCGCCCATGCCGGATCCACCAGCCAGTCCGGCCCGTCGATTCCCAGCAGGGAAAGCAGGTAATTGATAATCCCGTACTCTCCGTTGAACATCCATCCCCAGATAATGGAAATCGCAACACCGGACACCACCGTAGGTATGTAAAATATGGTCCGGAAGGTCTTTACCCCCTTTACCGGCTGTGTGATAAGCATTGCCAGGAAAAGGGCGATTATCATATTCAGAGGGACAAAAATTGCTGCATATTTCAGTGTGATTATCAGAGATTTGCCAAATTGCCGGTCCTGGGTAAACATTTCCAAATAATTGCTGATGCCGCAGAATTTCGGCGAGCTTGTGATCGGCCAGTCAAAAAAGCTCATCACGAAGGAAAGAATCAGCGGCCCCGCCGTAAATACCAGAAGCCCTGCTATCCATGGCAGGATAAATAAATAGGGCGTTGCTTTTGTTATCCACTTTTTATTCATAATTTTTGTCCCCCTGACATCCTGTTACTGCTCGGCGACCACTGCGTCCAGCACGGTTTGAGGATCCTCCAGTGTATTCGGGTTAAAAATCTCTTCAAAAGATAAAGAAAGTTCATCGGAAATATAGGACCATTTATCTGTCAGGAAAATAGTAGGGGTATATCCCACGCTCTGCTCCAGCATCTTATAAAAAGGCGCATAAACGGGATCCTCCATAATTTTCTCAGATTCCACTACGGACTTATGAGGAGACATTTCATATCCGAGACGTTTTTTATTCAGCTCCACGCCGGTCCAGTACTTGATGAATTCCCAGGCAGCCTCTTTGTTTTTGGAATCCTTGCTCATGGCAAGGCCCGATGTGCTCAGGTTGCTGACGGAATCATGGCCGCTTCCCGCAAAAGCCGGAATTTCCACAACGCCATAATTCAGACCGGCTTCATTAAAGGCATTGATAGACCATGCGCCGTAAATAAACATTGCGGATTTCTGAGCGCTGAATTCATTGCGTCCGCCTTTTTCCCCGGCAAGCGCGTAGCCGTCCTTCTGCATATCCTGGAACATCGTAAACGTTGCCACAGACTCAGGGGAATTCAGATAACCGTCCATCTTTCCATCTTTGCCTACATAGCTTGTATTATTGCTCCACAGATACATTTCATAATCGTAGGCATCTGCCTTGATTCCATAAGAGAAGCCGTAAATGCCAAGCTTTTCATGAATCTGTTTTGCCGCCGCTTCCAGGTCATCCCAGGTCCAGTCTGAGGTCGGATAAGCCACCCCCGCCTGATCGAACAGATCCTTGTTATAAAAGAGGCAGTGCGTGGTAAAGCCTACCGGGATACCGTAAATCTTGCCGTCCATGCTATTGTAATTCCACAGCGTTTCATAAAAATCCGCTTTAAAATCCTCGCCTTCCTTTGCAAGATAATCATCCAGAGGCTCCAGGCCTTCATAATAATCCGGATAATTCCACATATACATCACATCCGGCGCATCTCCCGAACCCATGCCTGCTGCAATTTTGGTATCAAAATCACTGCCGTAGGCTTCCAGGACCACCTCAATATCATCATGCTGCTCATTAAAAGCATCCACCAGCTTCTGCTGATCCTCCAGATCCTCCGCGCTGTCCCAGGAAGCGAAGCGGATTTTCACCTTACCGCCTTTTCCGGCCTCCTCCTGCCCGGTCCCTGCGCTTTTTCCGCAGCCCGTAAGCACCATGGATACCATAAATACAACCGCCAAACCCAATGCCATTATTTTTTTCATGCTTTCTCCCATCTGCGCGTTCCCGCGCGCCAATAAAAACTATATGTTACTTTTACTGCATGTTTTGTTTTTTCACATCATCCTTTCCCTCAGACCTGCTTTTTTCTTTGTATGATGGTAAACTGCCACGCTCAGCAGAAATCTCGATATCTGATCCAGCGCTATGATAAGCCATATGCTGAGAATGCTCCATTTCAGCACATAAGCCGCGATGATGCTGAGAGGTATCCTCACAATCCAGATTCCAAAGCCCGCAATATACATGGGCACTCCCGGGTACCCGGACGCCCTGATGGTGCCATTATAAATACGGGACAGATTCTGCGGAATCTGTACAAATCCCATAATAAATACATAGACCGCCCCGATGGCCTGCAGCTTGGGGTTATTGGTCATCAGTCCCATAAAAGCCTTCGGCAGCACGATCAGCAGCAGCGAAGTACAGATGCTGATCCGAAGAGCTATCCTGATTAACTGGTTAAAATAGGTTTCCTTTAATTCATAATCCTTCTGTCCCAGCGCGCGTGCCGCCAGCGTTGTGGAGGCAGTGCTGAAGCCGATGGCAGGCATTTCCGTCACGGTTTCCGCCTGTATGCCCAGCTGGTAGGCTGCAAATGAATTCTCACCGTAAGCAAGGATTACCTTACTCAGAATGATTGCGGAAAACTGCCAGAACATGCTTTCAAGCGCCGCCGGTACTCCTGTCCTGTATATCTCTTTGATTAAACGGCCGTCAGGCCGCAAATGATGCTTTTGCTCTTCCGTATTCCGCAGCAGGCCGCCTTTTCTGTATAGCAGATACAGACCGATGCAGGCGCCTCCCGCCTGGGATGACACCAGCGCCATGGCCGCCCCCCTGATTCCGAATTCCGGCAGCAGGCCCGGGCCGAATATGAGAAGATAACCGAAAATGATATTGATAATATTTACCGCCACCGCTATGTACATAGGCGTCCTGGTGTTCCCATGCCCCTGAAAGGTTGCCGTCACCACCGACATGATAACCACAAACGGGAACCCGAATACAATGATTCTCATGTATTCTCCCGCCTTAACCAGGATTCCCGCATCCTCCGTAAAAAAACGGAAGACAGGCATTCCCACAAAAAACAGCGCCACACCTAAAAGCAAAGCGATGGGGATTTCTGTCAGCAGCGTCTGTTCCGCCACTCTCCTGCATTTATCACGTTTTCCGGCCCCGAAGCTTCTGGCGATCAGAACCGTGGCTCCTATGGCAACGCCTTTGTAGAAACACCACAGGGTATCCGTAATTCGCACGCATATTCCCTGGGCTGAGATATCGGATGCCATCAGCCGCCCTATCATTGCCGTAGAAATAAGTCCCGCCGATACCTGAAGGAGATTTTCCAAAATCATGGGTATAATCAGGCGATAGATTTCTTTCCTGACCGTTTTTTCATTCCCGTCCTTTTCCGCCGGGCTTCCTCTGCTTCTTCCTTCCCTGTTATTAATCATTACTTTTCACCGCCCTGCTTTGTGCAAGCGCTTTCCATGCGCCTCGGGCCTGTTCCCAGACACTCCCGCGCCCGGCCGCCCCCAACTGCCATTTCAGATGAAAAGGAAGCGGTCGCAGCCTGTACTGAGGAAGCGCTTCCGGCCCCCAGCTTGCGCTGCCCAAACCATTCTGCGCGTAATCTGCCTGAAGATACACCTTATTTTCTCTGTGAAGTTCGCAGGTATGCGCAGCACGGGTCAGCTCCTCCTGGGAATAATGCAGGATACTGAAGGAAAAAGGGCTTTCGCCTGCCAGATACAGGGCGTTGTTATTTCCTTCAAAAACCGCGAATCTGGTATCTTCCCTGTTTCCGTTTTCCTGAGGCACCACGTAAGGGAAATAAAAAGCATCGGCATCCGCCCGGTAACGGCCCACCCGGTTGCCTTCCTTACAGTCGGGATAGGTCTCAAGAGGCCCTCTACCGTACCACTGCGCATTTTCACATGGGTCATTGAGCAGAAACCGCAGCCCGATGCGCGGCAGGCATTCCGGCAGCATTCCCACCGGGTTCCCATTTACCTCAATCGTCACTTTGCCTTCGCTGTCAATGGTGTACGTGCTGTCAAGCAGGATTTTCCATTCCATGACAATGGGCGCATAGGTCTGTCTGCAACGGATCACCGCCTTCTTTTCGTCCCAGTCCGCTTCTATCGTCTCCACCACATTACACATACAGTCCGCCCGGTAATCTTCCCACATTTTCTCCATATTTTTGTCGTTATCCACCGGCGCCCTCCAAAAATTGAAGCCCAATCCCCTGCAGAGCAGCTTTTCTCCCCGGAAGGTATATCCGTCCAGCCATCCGTGAATACAGTCAAATTCCAGGCTGAAATCCCTGCCCTGTAAATACAGCCGGCCATTTTTCATTTCCCCCGAAAGCGTTCCCTGCGTACTTTCCTGTACTTTTGTCACGGCGCTTAAATCTGCCGCCATGTCCTTTGGCAGGATATTATCCACTTCGGCAGCCTGCACCAGCCGTTCCTGATGGACGGCCGCCTCCAAAGGCCCGCTTCCCTGATACCACCGGGGATTTTCCCTGTAAATAAAGCGCAGACAGATCCAGGCCTCCGGCAAGCCGTCCCCACCAGGAATCTCACCTTTCTCAAACAGTTTTATTTCCTGTTCAGACTGCGGTGCAATCCCGTCGATTGGCACTTCCTTTTCCCATCTGACGCTGCCGCAGGATTCCAGGGTGCAGATGCATTTTAAATGGGAAAGCGTCTGAAAATCATATCGGTTCCGTATGGATATCGTGCCCTTTCCGGCTGAAAACCCGAAGCATCTGACCGGCTCCAGCGCTTTTTTCACCTGACTCAAAGCAGGCGTGGGCCGTCTGTCGGCCTGCACTAAACCATCGCAGCAAAATGCGCCGCTGTTGGGATAGTCCCCGTAATCTCCCCCATACGTAAAATACGTAACTCCTTTATCATCCCTGCGTTTTAATCCGTGATCCACCCATTCCCATATAAAACCGCCCTGCAGCCGCTCATATTTATCGAAAATTTCCCAATATTCCTTTAACCCGCCGGGGCCGTTTCCCATGGCATGCGCATATTCGCAGACGATATGCGGTTTTCTTTTGCTCGTATCCCTCCCCAGCCGTTCCAGCTCCTGATGGCTCGTATACATTGTGCTGTACATATCGGCGATGGAAGCATCCCTGTCCTCTTCATAATGAATCAGCCGGGACGGATCATATTCCTTCACGAACCTTCCTGCCGTCACAAAATTGCTGCCAAAGCCGGACTCATTTCCCAGCGACCAGACAAGGACACAGGGGTGGTTTTTATCCCTGCGCACCATGCGCTCCACACGATCCAGGTAGCTTGCTTCCCACAGCACATCCTCGCTGAGACGGTTCATTTTCCCTTTAATATAGGTCATCTGGTTGCACTCCAGATCCGCCTCCTCCATCACATAAAAGCCCATACGGTCGCATAAGGACAGGAAATCCGGATGGGGCGGATAATGGGAGGTGCGGATGGCATTGATGTTGTTTTCCTTCATCAATACCAGATCTCTGTGCATATCCTCCAGGGTTATGCAGCGCCCACTGCTTTCATTCCAGTCATGGCGGTTGACCCCCTTGAATTTCACAGGCTTCCCGTTAACAAGCATCCTCCCGTTTTTCAGCTCCACCCGCCTGAAGCCGACCTCTTCCGCATATACTTCTACAATGCGATCCTCCTGCGCATCCTTTAAAACCATTTCCATACGGTAGAGAAAGGGCTGTTCCGCCGACCACTGTCTGATCTCTTCTATTTTTTCCTCCAGCTTAAGCTCCCGTTTCTCCCCCGGCGCTGCACACAGCTTAAGCTCCCTGCATAGGACCGCCGTCTCTTCCCGGAAAAGGCGGATCGCAAGAATCAGCTCTTTTTCCTTTCCATCTCCATTTTCCACACAAAAAGAAGCGTTCAGGATTCCCTTTTCCCCATCCTCCGTCAGTCCGCAGTCCAGCTGATAATCGGCCAGATGGACACGGGGCCTGGCAAGCAGCGCCACATCCCTGATAATCCCCGAAAACCACCACATATCCTGATTTTCCAGATAGCTGCCCTCACAGAATTTATAGACCTTTACCGCCAGCAGATTTTCCCCGCTGCGAAGGCAGTCCGTCACATCAAATTCCGCACTTAAGCGCGATCCCTGGCTGTATCCCACAAATGTGCCGTTCAGCCATACATGGTAAGCGCTTTCCACCCCGTCAAAGCGGAGCAGATATTCTTTCTCCTCATCCTTTTCCACCCGGAAAAAATGGCGGTAAGCGCCTGTCGGATTGTCGTTCTGAACCGCGGGCCTTTCCAAAATGGGGAAAAGTGAGATCGCATCGTTGTAGTGGGGATACCCGAAGCCGTTTAACTGCCAATGACCGGGCACAGGCATCTTGCCCCACCCGCTGCTGTCAAACTCCGGCTTCATGAAATCCTCCGGCGTCTCTAACGGATTTTCATAATATGTAAAATCCCAGCTGCCATTCAGCAGCTTATAATTGCCGCTCTTTTCCCTGTGCATGGCCGCGGCGCTTTCCCTGTCTGCATATCCTGTATAAAACGGCCTTGTGCAAAGCCTGTTTCTCTGAAGGACTTCGATGTTGTTCCAGTCCTGTAACTCATAATTAAATACTGCTTTCATGCTGACTCCCCGCATCCGCTTTGGCGGATTTAAATCTGTTTTTTCATCTGTTGTTTCACAAAATCATTCCCGCGCACAGCTCTGCCGGAGAATGAGCTTATTGGGTATGACGGCCCGGATTCCTCTGACCCTGCCGGTACGCATCTGCTCCACCAGCAGCTCGGCCGACATGCTTCCGATCAAATCCCCATAGATATGCACTGTGGAAAGCGCCGGGGAAATGAACTCTACGGTTGGGACATCATTGCAGCTGATAACGGAAAGCTCCTCCGGCACCCGGATGCCGTTTTCCTCAAACGCCCTTAAGCATCCCATGGCCATAGCGTCATTTTCTATAAAAAGCGCCCTGGGAAGATCTCCGTTCTCAATCATCTGGCAGCATAAACGGTACGCGTTCTGTGCATAGTTGATATCTGTTTTCCAGACGAATTCCTCCCTGTAAAGTCCCTGTTCCTCAAGTATCTGTTTAAAATAAAGGAAACGTTTATCCTCCACCGCCCGGCCGCTTACCGCCACGCCGTAGGTGCCTACATAGCCTATTGTTGTATAAGAAAGACGGAAGAAATGGGACAGCGCCTTTTCCACAAGAGAGTGGAAATCATTGACTACACAGTCCGCTTCCACCTCCATATCTTCCGGGTCAAAATCGGCAAAAACCACAGGGATTCCCGAGGCTATCACGCTCTGCCGGATCTTTTCATTCCGATACCAGCCGCCTGCATGGCCTATCAGTATCGTACCTGAAAACCTGCTCATATCAAGCTCCTTGCCCTCTTTGGCCGGGCAGAAAAATTCTCTTACCCTGCAGCCCTTTTCTATTAAAGCATCCTTTACCGTCACACGAATCAGCTGATAATAGGAATCCATAATCTCGTCATATTCGCTGTAAAGAAGCACCAACGCCACCGTCGCCTTTCCCCTTGCCGCCTCTTCCTCCGCGTTCGTTCCGGTGCCCTTATAGCCAAGCTCTTCCGCTGTCTCCCAGATTTTTTTCTTCGTACTTTCAGAAATCGAAAAGCTGTCGTCCCGGTTCAATACTCTGGATACGGAGGTAATGGATACCCCTGCCTTAGTTGCGATATCTTTCAGTGTGGGCATATGCTCTCCCCTTTCAGTTTTACTAAAATTTACTTCCTTCTATATTTCTGATTATATGCAATTGTTTTTCTCTTGTCTACACTTCTTTTCATATTTATGTGCTATATGTATATTTTTGTATGGATTGCATAATTAAATTATGTGTATTTTGTTCGCTTTTTACTTTAATTTTGTGGCATAATGGCCATTTATTTTACTAAAATTTTTACTAAATTTTACTTTGCTTTTTTCACATTGCAGGAATCATTTTTATAGTTAGGTTAATTTCCAGAATAGACTTTGAGTTCAGCAGAAATGAAGCTTTCCTTTTCACATAAAAAATCCGGGAGTCCTCTGTTTTCGTTGGAGAACTCCCGATCCGTATGCTTGATACAAGCCTTTTGTTTACATCTCTTTTAACCTGTAATTGGCCTTTCCTGAGAAAGGCCCCCCATCTCATCTTAAACATTCTGTCCGGAATCTCTGAATCCCGGCAATCGCTTTAGATCACCTTAATTCCGGGACAATGCATTTTTATATATGGAACAAATGCATCTATCTGCCGTTGATCCATACCCTCTTTAAAGGTGACAGCAAATTGAATTTTGGTGAACAGGGAAAAATATTTTTCTGTTATCACCAGTTTCTTCAAATGAGCATAGCCCAGAATAGCCAAAGCGCCGGTGGAGTGATGATTCCCATACATCCGCTCATTCCTACTGTTCATTGACCACCTGTGCAAATTCCGTGAGAAATTTTTTAAAATTGTCAACCTCTTCTTTCTGTTCGATTTCCGAGGCCGCCGCCAGGGGAAGCGATACGATAAACTGCGTGCCGCCCTGCAGATAAAATATTGTACGGCCTGAGGCTTTCAGCTTAACCTTTTCCACCGTCTGGCGGGTCAGATGCAGGATGCACTCCGTATCCGCCTCGATCGTATTATAGCTGGGATTACCCACGCACACTGCAAAAATTTCATCGCCCCGGTAAGCCAGAACGAATTTGGGCGGGTGACTGCCATAGGTATGTAAGTTTGCCCGCACTCCAAAAACCGCTCCCACAGCGGCTACGGCGAATTGTCTGGCGAAATCCCCGCCCGCCTCCTTCAGTAAGGACATGGTGTCCTTTTCCGCCTGCGCCATGACCACAGGGTATCCTTTGGCCTGGGGTACGGCTTCTTCCACAGCCCTGTGCATTGCCTTAAAAAGCGCCGGCTTCTTCTTTGCCCGCTTTGAGTTAAGCTTTGCCCTCAAAAGCAGCATAAGAAGCAACACAACTAAAATACCGCCGAACATAATAAGAATTCCGCTTGCCTGACTCATCTTCCATTCTCCCTCTTCCTGTGTACGCCGCAAAGGTTTCCACATTATTTCATTTCACTGCCTGTACATTGCCCCGGAGCAGCCGCAGCTGATTTAACAGCAAGACTATGGACTCCGCCGGTTTTGCCTGGCATTTATCTTTTATTATACAGGAGGCGCCTGCCGCGCCAAACTCCAATTCATTACGATAACAATACCTTTTCATGACATACACGTTGGAGACTGTCTGTCTATTCCGTATAGAAGACCGTTGCCACAGCTTCTTTGTCTGCGTGCAATCGGCAGGTGTGGCTGTATTCTGTTTTTCGGGGGAACTTTCCTTTCATGCAAAAAAATAGCGGAAATGTTCTGATAAACATTTCCGCTAACCATATTCAAGTAGCGAGAGGGGGACTTGAACCCTCGACACCACGGGTATGAACCGTGTGCTCTAGCCAGCTGAGCTATCTCGCCAGATTATATGGGACCTATAGGGCTCGAACCTATGACCCTCTGCTTGTAAGGCAGATGCTCTCCCAGCTGAGCTAAGATCCCATAATCAAACAAGTTTCTGAGGCGCTTTGTTTACCGCACTCGCAACCTGCTTGATTAGTATACAAAAAATGGGACAACTTGTCAACACATTTTTTTAAATTTTTTTACAACTTTTTATCACTTTTTTCCGAACTCTTTTTTCCATTTATACGAATCTTATCTATGGCCTGATTTTCATTTCCAGACCCGCTATATGTGTATGCAAACTGCATCAAAATACGGAGCTAGAAAGCCTTTTTGTTTACTTGTAACAGCTTCTGCCGGTACATACATTAAACTTAACATAAGAAAATAAACTAAAAGGGCAAAAATTTTTTTTAGCAATCATAAATAAATTCTCTCCAAAAACCGGTCCAGCCAAATATTCTATTCAACCACAGGCAGAATTCGGCTCACTTGGTAAGCTATTGTTCTGTTTTCATACTTCAGTTATACTTATCACAAGAAGAACGTTCTTTGACTAAAAGAAAAGAGGAAACTTATGAAGCTATCTATCGGAAATAAAATAAAAGCTTTACGCCGTGAACGGGGAATTACTCAGGAACAGCTTGCAGAAAGTATCGGTATATCCTTCCAGGCGGTAAGCAAGTGGGAAAATGATATCTCCCTTCCCGATATCACCCTGGTTCCCGCCCTTGCAAGCTACTTCAACATCTCCATTGATGAACTCTTTGACTTTAATTTAAAGGAAATCCAGGAAAAAACAGAGGAAATATGCCGGGAAGCATATAAATACAGGAAAACCGATCCCGAAAAAAGCCGTAAGATTCTTGAGGAAGGCCTGCATAAATATCCTGACAATGATATTCTGCTGAATAATCTTCTTTATGTTATGAATTATTCCGACAATCCGGATGAAACCATTTCCGTAGCCGGAAAACTGACTGAACAGACCGATGACCCTGCTGTAAAATATGATGCCCTCCGTTTCCTTGCCTATGCTTTTCATGCAAAAGGAGACCGCAACAGCGCTTTAGCGGCCATTGATCAGCTGCCCGAAATCTATTTTACTAAGCTGACAGAAATGGCATCTCTACAGACAGGTAAATCCAAACTGGAAGCAGCAGAAAAACAAAAATGGATTTCTTTTGAAAATCTGCTGCAAATGATGATAAAAATCGCTGAATATTACGAGGAAACGGGTAATATTACAGCTGCATTATCCGAAATAAACCGGGCTCTTTTGCTTCTATCCGCAATGAAAGAAGAAGAAAAAATTGAAAAATTTAAGATTTGAGACTGTCTATATAACTGTGTATTGTAGTAAATTGGTATGTACCCGGTTTCCTT
>OBYP01000422.1_pt1 | contig 39938 bp, 30 predicted proteins | sample 1501461 | NCBI WGS metagenome assembly OBYP01 (sample SAMEA2580201, study PRJEB22360) | human gut metagenome | biome: human gut; feature: human-associated habitat; material: faeces | place: Denmark | collected 2008/2010 | reverse complement strand
TACGGATTATTGCTTCGAAAAGGAAGCGCCGAAATGAAAGAACGGCCGGACGGCCGGATACTGCAGCAGCATAGATACTGCTGTATGACGGAATAATAATAACATACCAATTTAATATTATCAACACAAAACTAAACGTTTTTCAAAAGCTTTTTCGAAGTAGCAAAAAACTGAGAAAAAACAGCCCCTGTGTCAGAAATTTTTTCTTTCCCCCACAAAGCTTCAGTTTTCCCCCCACCACCAGGATTCCTGATTTCCTATGCCCTTTCCTGCAAAAACTGCTGCCCCACATACCATCCGGAACTCTTTGAGAGCTTTCCGTCTGATATCCGGGGCAGCAGTGTCCTCCTAAGGTTGTTTATCCAATTTTCCGCAGATCACATCTTCTGTTCTTTCCATAAAGAATAACGGTTATCAGTAAAACAAGCACCGTCACCCCTCCCAGGAAAAGGTCGGCCGGAACCCCTGCCAGCGCAAAGCGCAGTCCGATGGGAACCAGGGCCAGCAGCATTCCTCCCAGAACGGATACAAAAGTGGAAGCGCTCTGCTTTACTACCGTAGTTTCATTGTCCCAGTTGAATACCGGCATTTTCAGGTTAATGGTAATTCCCAGAACCGAAGAAAAACACGCATAGGCCAGCGGAACCAGGAATACCCAGACAGGCTTCAGGCCCCCGGTCTGGCCGGAAACCGTCAGAATCGTTCCTGCCAGCAGAATGGAAGGCACGGCAAAAGTCAGATTCACCAGCATTTTACCATCCAAAATCAAACCGGGGGGAATGGGCAGCGACCTGGGAATCCACCACTGCTTTCCTTCTATGGAAATAGAGCTTGAGGTAGTGCCCCCCATCATCACCATCAGTGACAAAAGAAAGGGGAGCATGCTTCCCAGGCTGACAGGCAGTGTGCCTCCCATCCCTTCCAGCTGCAGATAGCTTTCCAGCTTATCCAGCCCTGCCGCCGCAAGCCCAATCGCTGCCGCTACCATAAGTATATATCCAACCATCGTATTCATTACGTATATATTAGAGGCAAAATAACGCTTTATCTCTTTTTTGTACAAAGCGCCCAGCACGGAACGCTGCTTCAGGCTCTGCAGCCTGTAATTCTTTTTTGCCTCATGCGTACGCAGCGCACTGCTTATCTGTACATACTTCCACTGCACCAATGCGATGAACAGGAGGAAAATCCCCATGGATATGGCCGCAAATCCGGCCAGCGCCGCCGGATTTGCGCCGGTAATCCCCGCTGTATACAGACCGGTCAGCGGATACATGCCGTTTACCTGCTCTACTGCACCGCGTATCATCCCCGCCATATCCTGAAGCTCCATATTTTCCGCCCGTGAGGAAAAAAGCATGGTTACCGCCAGGATTCCCAGGGTAAAAGTCATGGACAGTAAAATAATCACCAAATTTTTACGCCGCACGCGGGAACCAATGGCCATGATTAAAGTTCCAATCAGAGACGCCACTGTCAGGGGAACCAATGGGACAAAAAAGAGGCTGATAAACATCCGCACATAAACAACAGGGGAAGGTGCCGCCGTCAGGCCATATACCGCGCCTGCCGGCGCTATAGTAAGCGCCGACAAAAGCAGGGAGCTTAAATACATATGAAGCAAGCGGCTCATAATTATCGCCGACGGCTTCAACGGAAGGGCCGTCAGCATCTCATAATCCCCGGCGGCAAACAGCACCGGTCCCGCTTTGAACAGGGTAAAGATGAAAATAGCCATGCTCGACACCGCAACCACAAAGCCGGGAACGCTGTCCTGTGCCCCGGAAACACACAGAACCCACGCTGCCCCCGCGACATAGAAGGCAAGCAGCCCCCCGCAGAATATGAAAATGCACAGCATGAAAACCAGCTTTCGTTTTTTCCCCGAATCCCTGCAATGCATGACTTCATTGATTCCGAAGTCCTTCAGCAGCTGAATCCTTAACAGACGGATACTCGTGCTAATCATGTCTGACCACCTCCATAAATACTTCCTCCAGTGATTTACCCTGTGTCAGCCCGGCAGTTTCGCCGGCAGCCACCAGCACCCCTTCCTTGATGATGGCGATTTTATTACACAGCTTTTCCGCCACATCCAGCACATGCGTGGAAAAGAAAATAGCGCTTCCCTCCTCACAAAGGGCATGCATATTCTGCTTGAGCACTACGGAAGCGGAAGGGTCCAGCCCCACAAAGGGTTCATCCAGCACCAGAAGCCGGGGCTTATGAATCAGTGCGGAGATGATGGCCAGCTTCTGCTTCATGCCGTGGGAATAAGAAGAAATCAGATCGCCCAGGCTTTCCGTGATTCCGAACTGCTCCGCATATTCCCCGATCCGCTCCGTCCTTACCGCAGAAGGAATCTGAAAAATATCCGCAATAAAATCCAGATACTGAATACCGGTCAGATGTTCATACAGGTCCGGATTATCCGGTATATAAGCCAGAAGGGATTTGCATACAAGCGGCTCCTCCTTTACAGAATGCCCGTCAATGCGGATTTCCCCTTCCTCAAAATCCAGGATTCCCACTACAGCCTTAATGGTCGTAGTTTTCCCCGCGCCATTGTGGCCTATGAAACCGTAAATATCCCCGGGCAGGATTTCCAGGTTCAGGTTGGATACGGCTTTTTTCCCGCCTTTATAGGTTTTTGAAAAATTGATGATCTCTAACATAATATTCTCCTATTCTTCCTGACAATTCAGTTAACCGGATCGCCGCTACTCTTCCTCGCTTGGAGAAGAGATCAGCGTAAACCGCCTGATTTTCCGGCCTTCCTCCGGTTTATTGTAAATATAATCGTTGAACACCGCCCCTATTTTAGCGGTCATCTCCATAAACTCCTCATCGGTAAGAAGCAGGGTGGAGGTGGACAGGCTCAGCAAATCCTTCCTCGGGTCGTTCTCCTCCTGTGCAAAATAGCGGGAAAAGGAAGCGGCCAGAGAAAAGAGCGCCGCCTGAATCATCTGCGCCGCACCTTCCCGGCTGTACTCCCCTGCCGGATTTTTTACCAGCGCATAGGTTTTTTCCACCGTTCCCCGTATCTTACGCTCCCGTACGACCTCAATCCCACCTGCTTCATACAGTATTTTGATATGCCGGTACAGGCTGGCCGGCGGAATATCATTCAGCTCTTCCCTGATGGAGGATACCGTGCCTTCCTCATGAAGAATCAGATACTGAACGATGCGCTGCCTTACGGGATTCATAATTATTTTCGTAAAATCCTGCTGGTTCATTGGCTCATATCCTTTCTGCTGCAGTATCAATTATTATCATAAATGGTATTATTATCATATATGATATTGTTTTGTTATCCTGATAGTATCACTTTCGCATCACTGTGTCAAGCAATTAATACAATGATACAATTAACAAAACAGAACCCTTCCTATGGAAAAAGTACGGCCTTCCATTCCCCGGTACGCCATGGTAAAATAACAATAAAACAACTCTGAACAACACAATAATTTTCAGCACCGAGGGCTGTCTGCATGAATGACTGTATGATATGTGAAAGAATTGACTGGATTAAAGCAGGGAAAAACCCATATTTTGTAAGAGAACTTAACACAGGCTATGTGGTTATCGGCGACTATCAGCGGATAAAAGGATATACGCTCTTTCTGTGCAAAGAACACGCAACGGAGCTGCATTTCCTGGAACAAGCCTTCCGAATGGAATTTCTCCGGGAAATGTCCCTTGTGGCAGAGGCGGTTTATAATGCATTCCAGCCGGATAAATTGAATTATGAGCTTCTCGGAGCCGGAACCGGACGTCACATGCATTGGCATATTTTTCCCAGAAGATCCGGAGACACCCCCACAGGAGGACCTGTCTGGAGCCTGGGCGCACAATTGTCAGAAGAAAAATATCTTCCCGCAAAAGAAGAACTGGAAGCATTGAAATCACAGCTTAACAAAGAGCTTGATAAACTTTTATAGAAACTGCCCGCAGCCGCTACGGCAGACGGAGGGCGCCTGATGAAGAAAAAAATATGGGAAGCTGCAGTTTCCCTCCTGCTCATCCTCTCCCTCGCCCTGAACACCGCCCTTCTCTTTCTATGTATGGATTTGAAAAAACAGAACGAACTGCTACGCACTGATGTCTCCTCCATCCCCCGGCAGATTGACAACAGCGTCCAGCTCGCTGTCAGCCAGATTCAGGCGCTCCAGGAGGAGGAACAGAAAATCACCTCCTATTCTTCCATTGAATTCGGTGAGCTTGAGAACGGGAAGGCTGCTGTCCATGTCAGGGCTGCCCTCCGGGAAACCACAGCAGACACCACTGTACGCATCAGCTGGTCAGACGGAAACGACGGCGGGACAGTCCCGGCCAGTTTGTCGCAGCAGGGCTTTTTTGCCGCGGATTTATCCATTCCCGTTACCAGCCACAGCGCCGCCATCAGCCTGATTTGTACCCGCGACGGTGTGGACACCACAGAAATCCTGGACGAAGGCCTTTCCGTTTATTCCCACTATCTGATCGATTGGCAGGCCTATGGCTCTCTTAACTGGTCCCGCACAAGCGGAAGCCAGACGGCAACGCTAAGCGCCAATGTGCAGGTCAGCTGTGATGCCCCGGGAAATAACCACGGTGTGAAGGCCATGCTGTCTCTTTATCAAAATGACGTGCTGCTCACCTCAGATACCCTGTTTGAGAATGCACAAGGCGTGTCCGGTGACGCCGCTTATCTCACCACCGATGCCACACTGAAAGATGGTGACAGCTTCAGCCTGCAGCTTGTTATCACCGACAGCCTGGGTTATACCTATACCCGGACGCTGGACCGGCTGATTGTGGAAAACGGAGGCACACAGCTGACCTCCGACCCTTCCCTGGACAGAAATGCCGGAATGCAGGTGAGCGCGCCCAGGTCAGGAACCTGAACTCAGGCCAAAATCCACCGCTGAAGGCGACTTGGGATAGATTCCGGCAGTAACTGCGAAGAACTGCCAGTTACAAATAATCTATGGAAAACAGACATTGCAAAGCACCGCTGACGGCAAGGCCGATCGGCGGCGCTTTTTTTACATAAATTCCATTTCCCACGGCCGGCTGCGGTTTATCCCCGCCTGGATTTCTGCCGTTTGTGCCGGCACGCATACCATTCGTGCTGATGCTGACATTTGGCTTGTACCTGCGGTATACTTTGACAAGAGGAGGAGATACATCGTGAAAAAGAAGAAAGAACCCCTGAAATACCATATTTTTCAAAACATCACATTTTTGCTGAAATGTATCCGCAGGGAGCATCCGCTGCTGCTTATCTTCATCATAATGCAGGTAATTCTGTCGGTGATTTCACCGGTATTTGGCATCTATATCCCGAAAATCACGCTGGACCTGGTGATGGGCAGCGCGGATACGGCACAGATTTTTCTGGTGCTGGGAGGTTTCGGCATTGTCATGGTCCTGTCGATGGCGTTGTCAGGAATGGCAAATGAAGGAAAGTACATCATGTACAATGATATGCGCCGCTATTACCAGATGGAGCTTTTCCTGCAGTCCTTAAGCTGCGATTACAAAAACGTGGAAAGCGAAGAAGGACAGACGAAGTATCAGCGGGCCATGTCAACACTGCGTAACGGCGACTGGTCGGGCACCTCCATTATGATCGTTTCCTCCATTGACATTGTGGTGAGCCTGTTGTGTTTTTTCATTTACTCCGGAATTATGTCTTCCCTCAGCCCCTATATGGTACTGCTTCTTATCGTGCTGTCGCTCATCAGCCTGTTTGGCACCAGGCAGGCGCAAAGCTATGAGTATAAACAGAACGATTTAACGGCGGCATATGAAAAAAAGCTGTCCTATGTTATCCGTACGGGAAGCAATGCAGCGTTCGGAAAGGACATGCGGCTCTATCATGCAGGAGGCTGGTTTCAGGAGCTGCGCAGCAGCCTGATAGAGGAAAGTGCAAAGTTGGCGGGCAAAATCCAGGACAGATATTTCGCTTCCGGCGTTGTGAACGCTTTCGTCCTTTTCCTGCGGGACGGCATCGCCTACTCCTATTTGATATACGCCGTTTCCGCAGGACAGATTACGATACCGGAGTTTACCCTGTATTTTGGCGCTGTCACGGCTTTTTCCGGCTTTGTCAACGGCATCGTAAACAATCTCAACGAGCTGAACGGCGCTAATCTGCAAATGAATTCCATGCGCGCCTTTCTGGATAATACCAATGATCCGGAACCGGAAACGCCCCTGGCACTTTCGGATTTGAAAGAATATTCCATTGAATTTTGCGATGTCTGTTTTTCCTACGGAACGGATACCGGCTTCGTGCTGGATCACTTTAACCTTAAAATCAATGCCGGAGAAAAGATCGCCCTGGTAGGTGTCAACGGCGCCGGAAAAACCACGGTGGTAAAGCTGCTCTGCGGTTTTTACAAACCTGATTCCGGCATAATTTTAATCGGCGGCCAGGATATAAACAATTTCCGGAAAAAAGATCTGCTGAAGCTGTATGCCGCCGTTTTTCAGGACATCTATATCCCACCCTTCACCGCCGCCGAGAATGTTTCCATGCAGGAGCTGAAAACAACAGACCGGAACCGTGTGGAGGAATGTCTTGTCAAAACAGGGCTTTGGGAGCAGTTTTGCGGGCAGCCAACAGGCATTGACACCCCCATGACAAAGGAGATAACGGGCGGCATCGTTTTATCAGGCGGCCAGCAGCAAAAGCTGCTCATGGCAAGGGCGCTTTACAAAGACGCGCCCATCCTGATTCTTGACGAACCCACCGCAGCCCTTGACCCTATCGCGGAAAGCCGGACCTACGAACAATTCCACGAAATTGCATCGGATAAAACTGCTGTCTATATCTCCCACCGGCTGGCCTCCACCCGTTTCTGCGACAAAATCGCATTTTTAAGCAATGGGAAAATCACAGAGGAAGGCACACACGACGAACTCATGCAAAAGGGAGGCGCTTACAGCCAGATGTTTGCACTGCAGAGCCAGTACTATCAAAACAAGGAGGTGGCGGCGGCTTATGCTGAAGCATAATAAATTAAAGCCTGTGGGCATTGCGATCAGACTTATGTGGAACATGGATAAATGGCTGCTCATTCACAGCATAATCACGTCCGTAATTGAAGCGGCAACCCCTTTTGCCGGGATTCTCCTGTCCGCCTATATCCTGGACGGGCTGCAGGCCGGGGAAGAATTTACTGAAATCATATCCGTTTCCCTGGCCGCTGTGGCCGTTATTTTCCTGCTGACGGTGCTGAAAGCTTATTTTTCCAAAATACTAAATGTACATATCGGTATGTGCGGCAAAAGATACGATACCCTGATGAGCATGAAAACCATTTCCATGGATTATCCGCTGCTGGACAGTCCTGCCGTAAACGATATCCGCGTCAGGATCCGGCATGACAACGACTGGGGCGCCGGCTTTTATTCCCTTGTATGGCAGCGGGCCTATCTCATGAACAGCCTGATATCCACCTTCGTTTCCGTAGTACTTATGCTGCCGTTATTTATGGAAGGACATTTTTTCTCAGATACCCCGGCAATACTGCTGCTGCTTTCGCTGGGCGCCATCATCGCCTTCAACCTCTGGTTTACCTCTGTTAAAAACAAAGAGCTGTACCGCCTGCTGGACGATCCTTCTCTGGATAAAAGCTATCTTGGCTATTTTTTATGGAATGATCAGGATTATCATTATGGAAAGGATATCCGCATCTATGATGCAAAACCCCTGATTAAAAGTAAACTTGACGGGGACCTTGTGATAAAGAACCGATGGATAAAACAGCTGGTAAGCAACAACATGAAATCCGGCTTTTTCAGCAATCTGTCCGCCGGAACGCTTCAAATCATCTCGTATATTTTCGTAGCGCTCCGCGCCGCGGCGGGAGCGCTGACTGCGGGAGCCGTTGTAAAATACGCAGGCATTATCTACCGTTTTTCTCAGTCGGTCACCAACGTCTTCAACACGCTGGAGGAATACGCTGTCTCCTCCAACCGGCAGCTTTCCACGCTGGAATATCTGAATATCAAAGATGTGCTGAAAAAAGGCACGCTTCCCGTGGAAAAACGCGCCTTCTGTGATGGCAGCGACAATGAATATGAAATTGAATTCCGGGATGTATCCTTCCAATATCCCGGCTCCGATACCTGCGCCCTGCGCCATATCAACCTGAAATTCCGCGTTGGCGAGCGGCTGGCGGTGGTTGGCATGAACGGCTCCGGAAAAACCACCTTTATCAAGCTGCTCTGCCACCTTTACGATCCCACGGAAGGAGAAATCCTGCTCAACGGCATTGACATTAGGAAATATGATTATGAGGAATACATGAAAATCTTTTCCGTGGTCTTTCAGGATTTCAAGCTGTTTTCCTTTTCCCTGGGACAAAATGTGGCTGCGGATATGGATTATGATACGAAACGGGTGGAAGCCCGCCTTGATGCGGCCGGGTTTGATAACCGCCGTACCTCCATGCCTGACGGGCTGAAGACATGCCTGTATAAGGATTTTGAGGAAAACGGCGTGGAAATCTCCGGCGGCGAAGCGCAGAAAATTGCGCTGGCCAGGGCGCTTTATAAGGATGCGCCGTTCATTGTGCTGGATGAACCCACCGCCGCCCTTGACCCAATCGCAGAGTCAGAAATTTATTCAAAATTCAATGATATCGTGGGAAACAGGACCGCCATCTACATCAGCCACCGCCTGTCCTCCTGCCGGTTCTGCGATGAAATCGCCGTTTTTGACAACGGTCAGATCGTACAGCTGGGGAGCCACGAGGAACTGGCGGCAGATACCGGGGGAAAATACCATGAGCTGTGGAATGCCCAGGCGCAGTATTACAGCAGTTAGAACTATGACTCTGCTTCCATAAAAAAGTGAAGCAAAACACCGTTGCCCGGAGGCAGCGGTGTTAATTTTTACAGATATTCTGCTGTTGCGGTATGACCGGCCCGCTTCAGCTCCTCCGGCGTTCCTTCAAACAGGATACATCCCCCCTTCTCCCCGCCCTCCGGACCCAGGTCAATCACCCAGTCGCAGCTGCGGATGAGCTGCTGGTTATGTTCCACCACAACTACCGTATTTCCCGCATCTGCCAGCCGGTTCAGAAGCACCAGAAAATGATCGATATCCTGGGGATGCAGCCCCGTAGTGGGCTCATCCATAAGATACAGGCTTCTCCTTCCCTGAGGCGTTCCCACAAGCTCTCTGGCCAGCTTCAGCCGCTGTCCCTCGCCACCTGATAATTTGGTAAGCGACTGCCCCAGCTGCAGATATCCAAGGCCTACAGCCTGAAGGAGGCTGAGCGTTTTCCTGATTCTGGCCTGTTCAGAAAAAAACTCCGCAGCTTCATCCACCGACAAATCCAGAACCTCCTTCACCGAAAGGCCCTTATATTTTACCGCAAGGATCTCTTCTTTGAACCGGTTCCCTCCGCAGACCGGACAGACCACCTGCGTATTGGCAAAAAACAGCATATTGTTGTCAACATACCCCAGTCCCTCACAATTCCCGCATCTGCCCCCGGCCGTATTAAAGGAAAAATGCTTTGCAGAAAAACCGGCGTTTACTGCGGCCTGCGTACCGGCAAAAACCGCCCGTATCTCTGTGTAAACCTCAGTATAGGTGGCCACATTCGATCGCTTCATCCTGGAAATTGACGCCTGCCCGATCTCAACCACCCGGTTAAACTGTTCCTTGCCCAGCACCCGGTTTTTCTGTGTATCCGCCCTTCCTTTGGCAAGTACCTCAAAGACCAGCGTGGATTTACCGGAACCGGAAGGCCCGGTTACGCCGACCAGGCAGCCTGTGGGGATATCCACACAAAGCTGCTTTAAATTAAACTTATCCGCATTTTCTATTCTGACCGCCCCGGCCGGTTTTCTGCACCGTGTATACCAGACGGGCTGACGGCGCAGATATCTTCCCGTCACACTTTCTTTTTGTTGCTTTATCTCCTCCAGCGTCCCTTCCGCCACAATTTCCCCGCCGAATTTTCCGGAACCGGGGCCGATATCCACAAGGTAATCGGCAGAGGCGATTACATCCACATCATGCTCTATCACAAGCACCGTGTTATCCAAATCCCGGAGCCTTTTAAGGATTGCCACAAGGCCGGCCGTGTCCTTGGGATGCAGGCCGGCCGTAGGTTCATCCATGATATAAATCAGCCCTGTGATCTCCGAATCCAGTGCAGCCGCAAGCCGCAGCCTCTGCAGTTCCCCGCCCGACAGAGTAACCGTCTGCCTGTCCAGGGAAAGATATCCCAGCCCCACCTTAAGGAAACGGCTGATCTTGGTTTCCATATCGGTCAGATAATCCCTCACAAATTCCATCTGTTTTTCATCCAGGGACGCATGCAGCTCCCGCACCCAGGCATACAGCCTGTCCAGGGAAAAAAGTGACAGCTGCGGCAGACGGAGCCCCTGCACAGTTACACTCCTGCTCAGCTCACAAAGCCGCTCCCCTCTGCAGTCGGGACACTCCTTCACCTCAAAGTAATCCTCCAGCTGTTTTACGTCCCCGTCCTTATCCGCCAGCCGCCGCCATAATATGGGATATACGCCCTCAAACCTGCCTGCCGCCGTATTCTTAGGCGGCGTAATATGGGGGAAGGCCTGTTTTACTTCATCACTTTCCACTCCATAATAAAGAATTGCCTTTCTTTTATCATCAAACTGTTCCACCAAAGTCCCCGGCTCCACAGGAACCCCATAATGGGAAAATGCCTGGTGAAGCACAGAAAGCTGGTATTTCCCGTACTGCTTTTCCCAGTATTTTACCGCGCCGTCCTCCAAAGACAGCTTCTCATCCACTGTCCGTTCTTTTTTTATGGCATGAATCCTGCCCAGCCCTTCACAGGTTGGGCAGGCGCCTTCCCTGGTATTGAAGGAAAAATATGTGCGTGTTATCTTATCCATACGCCTGCCGCATTTACAGCAATACATGTACACATAAAAGTCATTTCCTTTTTCCTCCTCCTCCTCCCTGCAGCCGGCTGCCGAAATCAGCTCGCCGCAGTAAGGACATCTCCTGCTGCCCAGCTTTTCATAAACCATACGCAAATCCGTATAAATATCCGACATGGTGCCTACCGTGGAACGAGGATTCCTGTTCGCATCCGTCTGGGTAATCACTATTGCCGGGGATGCGCCCCGCACGCGTTCCACCTTCGGCTTATGAATGCCCTGAAAAGCCATGGCTTCCAGATACTGCCTCTGGCATTCATTGTAGAGAACATCGATGAGAAGCGTGGATTTACCGGAACCGGAAAGGCCCGTAAATACCACAAGCTTATTTCTGGGGATGTCCAGCGAAATATTTTTCAGATTGCCTTCGGCGGCGCCGATAATACTGATATCTGACATTTGTTCCTCCTTGGTTGTTGAAGATTTCCAGATTCCTGCTGCCTTTTATTGTTAAATGAAAAGCATTATGTCAAAAATGAACAGTCGGCAATCTTTTCACTTCATTACAATAACGTAATTGTGAGGGTACTGTATAGTTACGTTATTTCATAATAAGATTATGAAGACACAAATGTCAATGCGTAATATCGCAGTTCCTTATCCTATCATCGGTATCGCTTTTGGCATTTTGTCAAAAGGCCTGCATTCTCCGTTCTTTACCTGATAAATCACCTGTGCAGTTTCATGTATCCCCTGCGTTATTTCTTGATAGGGCTGCATACAGATATCTACAATACCAATTTGATAATTTTCTCCATCAAAACGTCCAAGAATAAATTCATCTGTAAATTCAAACCAATGCGCACCAACCCCAAAAGGATGCGCAGCGCAGCTCTCCACAAATTCACGCCATAAAAGCCTTCTGTCTTCCTGTGAAGCAACCCCCTTGATACCTGTGCAAGTCAACCCTCTGTCCAATGCTCCTGCATGATATTCTCCAATCAGCAGCGGACGGTCAACTCCCGCATTTGTTACAAAATTCATATCCGTCAAAGGCTCCAGCAAGTAGCAGTTAAAGGAAAAAACATCCATAAACTGCCAACCGGACAGCATATCAGGATTGTTCATCTTTGACCATCGCAAACCGAGAATTAAATGATTGGGATCCTCTTTCCGGCAGGCATCGCAGGGAATCCTGCAGTATTCGCTTACCAGATATACGGAATATTCCCTAAGATCCTCCCTGGAACCAGGATATTTCTTAATGCAGTCGTCGAAAGGTTCATCCAGACAATCAAAGCCTGCAAAATCAGCCTGCCATGCCTGATTCAGAGAAGCCACTGTTTTATACCGTTCTATCAGAAATTTTTTCAGTCCCTGTCTGCAATAAGTATTAGCCGGGTTGTGAAGCACTTCATTTGCGATGGAGATACCTGCCACAAAATTAAACTGTGGTTCATTTCTAAGAAAATATCCGATCATCCATGAATCCTCTTTCCATTCCCTGAGCACCTTTGCACATTCAGCGCTGCTATCGGCATACTCCGGAGACAATACATCCGGGAAATCACGAAAAATATTTATTTTTGTAGAAGGGAACTCAGGCAGCTGCCGGGTATAAGGTATCTTGCTGCTTCCATTATTCACATTCATTGCCGGACCGTTTCCCTGTGTATTGACTCCGTTAGACATCAAAATATGATGGGCAAGCTCTTCTCCCTTCTCCTTCCATGTTTCACCATATACACGGTACAAATTTGCAGACAGAAAATCAAACTGCTCCATTTTAGTTCCAAACCAGGGATGTTCCCTGCTACAGTAAAAACGATATGTTTCCTCCTTTTCATTCGGGAGCCACTCCAACAATGATTTAACGCCTGTAATATCTCCCATATTCTGTGGTCTTGTACAGCATATCCCAATCGAAAAAAAATCATAGCCATCCGGATCTGTCAAATGCCACCTTCCATCTTTCGTTTTGCATGTAGAGAAAAATCCGCTGCCTTCCTTTAATTTCCGTTTGCTGTCCCCGCCCCATTTATTCCAGCTGGAATTCCCCCAGACGGCAGGACCTTCATTTTTATGCATGGTATCCGCCAGCTGTTCCTGACTGTGTATTTTTCCCGGCCATTCTTTTTCTTTATACTGGCCGAATTTATCTACCATTTTTTTGTCCGGAAGCGGAAAATCCTTCGGTTCTTCATCCGTTAACTCAAAATCTTCAAATATTACATGTACATCATGAAATACCGGCTTTACCCCCAGTTCTATCCTTTCTACTTCCGAAATATCTGTCCTGGTACCGTACATGACTTTTTTCAGCGATCCAGGAGTTTTCCCCAAGCCTCCACGGTTCAGATTAAGCCAGGCCAAATCAAAATATACCTTGGTTTTTAGATTGGGCAGCAATGTAAACCGTATGTGAGCCCGTTCCTCTTTTTCTCCATAGCAGAAAAAGCGAAGTGTCATCGGAAGAGAATGCGTCTCCAGTATGGTAATATATCCGACAATATACCTTTTCCCTGCTGTTGGCACACCCTCTAAGCTGACCCCTCCTCCATTTTTTCCCAATTGTACATCTATTAACTGCTTTGAAGACTGAAAAACTTTTGCATCGTACAAAACAGATTTTGAAAAATCAATACTTCTATCACACCTCATATTCTTGCTTCCTTTCTCATTTTTAAATAAAGAAAGCCGGTGCATCCCCCTCAATGCACCGGCTTCCATAAAATAAACAACCAACAGGCTCAGTCCATATAATTAATCAGCACTCAGTGCATCCTTAATCTCCATTGCCTTATTAAGCTCATCCATTCTCCACTGTACAATAGCTTCTCCATCCAACTCGATGCAGTCCTGAATCATCTGAGCCCATATCTTGTCAAAAGCATCTTCAGAATCAGAATATACCATTTTCCAGCTTGCCTCTACGACACATTCCTTAATAGCATCGATAGTCAGCTGCATCGTATCTTCCGGCTGAGGGCAGAAGTTTACTACATTGTCCAAAGGACTTTCCGCATAAAAAGCATTGTTGTCAACCACCTGATCATAAAATCTGTCATAACCGAAGGTCTCTCTCCACTGTACATAATCTTCATTATCATTATTGACAGCCTTTACTTCATACCACTCCGATATCCCTTTATACTCTCTTGCGCCGTCAGGTCCAAAATATGAGGCAGCATATTTGTCTGAGGTAATGCGATCCTTATCCAGCCAGAGAACTATTTTTTCACCATTAATTTCTACATCTGTCCCATTAATTGCACAGTCAAGGCCATATTCGGTAGGCATTACCAGACCTTCTTCATCATATTCCCACTGAATCCCCTCCGGTCCGCAGTAAATCTCAAAATAGGTATCCGGATCCGCCAGCATATCCACTGCTCGAAGCGCTGCCTCTAAATTTTTACACTTTGCACTTACAACAAGATAGTTATCAATGCCATAAGACTGCAACCATTTCTCAGGATAAAGCTGCTGGCCTTTTATGTATACAGGCAGATATCCGGCCCATCCTGCTGCAGTCCCGCTGGGGATCATGCATGCAAGACTCTTTTCAACCTTCGCCTTCTGAGTTTCTCTGTCGTTATTGATACTGTCAGGATCCATTACCCCTTCACGGTAGCATTCATTATACCATTTCAGCCCTTTATAATACAAACTGTCTTTTCCGGTTTCCAGAATACTGCTGTAAACGCCATTTACCATATCACTCTCAATCAGATAAGGAAGATTGTCGCTTTCATAACCGAACCACTTATTCCAAAGCTGAATATTACCCCAATAGGTGGCATCGCTTCCTGCATTCAGTATGGTCCCCCATGTCTTGGTCCCATCATCAGCCTCCGGCTTTATTTCCATCATCTTCTTCATAACGGGAATCAAATCATCAACTGAATTGATTTCCGGACATCCGGCAGCATAGTATACATCCCAGTTTACTTTGACTGCATCTCTTCCCGTATCTGCCCAAAGTCCATTGTCTTTAGGCAGTTCAAATACACCAACCTGCGTGGGAATTCCATACAACACTCCTTCTCCTGCACTCCGATATTCTCTTGAATAGTTAATTGCAGTCATCAGAGGCGAATCACCCAATACATGAGGAAGCTTTTCCTCTGTAAGATAATCATCCAGATTAAGAACCAGCCCTGCTTCAATCAAAGTATTCAATTTTTCACCGTTTACAAACATGATATCCGGCAGATCCCCACTGGCCAGTATTGCATTTGTCTTTTCTTCAGACCATGCCCATACCTCCGCCTGCAGTCCGCGCTTTGCCAGAATATCTGCCTTATAACCGGTAACCACACCGCTTGCTGTGGAACCGCCAGAAGGGTAAATCGTTACCAGATCCAGTTTCCCGGAAGCTGTCTTTTCCGTCACTCCTTCCGCAGACGCTTCTTCTGACACCGCCTCTGCTGGTGCACTGCCTTCTGCCGTTGTTTCGCTGCTTCCGCACCCAATTGCGGCAACCGCCATCCCGGCTGCAAGAGAAAGCGCTAATAATTTTTTCAATACCTTGTTTTTCATTCCCTGTCCTCCTACTTGTTTTGTGGAGCAAAATGTAATCCCCCCTGTGAGCAGACTATTTTCCTCCCGGTACTTTTTTATACTCTCTGACATTGTGTAATAATCAGCCCTTTACTGCACCAATCATAACTCCCTTAACATAATATTTCTGAATAAAGGGATAGACCAGCATAATCGGTATGATAACAATTGCTGTCAATGTCAGCCGTATACTTGTTGGTTGAATCGTAGAGGCCGTCCCCAGGGCCTCGGCTTCACTGTTTATCTGCTGCGATGCATTCCTGATCTGATTCTGGAATTCAAACAAAAGGAACTGCAGCGTATACAGTTTGGGCTTGGTTACATATAGCTGCGTGGTAAAAAAGTCATTCCAATGGCCTACCGCGCTGAATAATCCGACAGTAGCCAGAATCGGTTTCTGAAGCGGCAGAACAATTCTGATAAAACGGGTCATGTAGCCGGCTCCATCCAGCACCGCCGATTCTTCCAGTTCTGCGGGCATGGACTCCATGGATGTTTTTACCAAAATCATGTTATAGACGCCGACCATACCGGGAAGGATATATATCCAAAATGTATTGAGCAGCCCCAACATTTTATTATTCAGATAAATAGGTATCATTCCCGCAGAAAAATACATAGTAGCCACTACAGCCCGATACCAGAACTTTCTTCCCCACATTTCCTGTTTTGTAAAAAAATAGGCAAGATATGAAGTTGTCAGCATACTCAACCCTGTTCCCAAAACCGTACGGGCTATTGTAACAAAAGTTGCATTCCCCAAATTCTGGACTTTCATTACTTCCTGATAATTTTTCAGCGTCAGCCCCTCCGGATACAGGATAATCCGGCCTAATTCCACCAGCTTCGGATTACTGATTGTACAAATAAACAGATAATAAAACGGGAATATACAAATCAGCACGAATACTGCAAAAATAATTCCGCATACCACATTGTAAGGGATATCTGCCTTTGCTATTTTCTTTTTTAACTGTGTTTCTTTTGCCATTACTCTGTCTCCTCGCCCTAAAATACACTTGTCCCTCTGATCTTTTTAGATGCAAAATTAGCCATGCCAAACAGTGTCAGCGCAACTACAGATTTCATAATTCCCACTGCCACGGAGAAGGAAATCTGCCCTCCTTTGATACCAAGGTTATATACATACAAATCCAGGACCTCAATGTTTTCTTTATTCAGTGCATTACTGAATGCCAGATACTGATCGACTCCTGTATTCAGGAAATTTCCAATTCCCATAATCAGCAGTACAAAATAGGTCGGAATCAGCATGGGAACAGATATGTAACGAATACGCTGCATTCGGCTGGCCCCATCCACCATCGCCGCCTCGTACATTTCCTGGTCAATTCCTGCAATCGCGGCAAAGTATACAATTGCGCTCCATCCCAGACTTTTCCACTGCTGAAGCAGCACCATTTTAATCCAGATATGATCTCCGGAAATCATAAAATTGTTAGGCTCCGTAATCAGCCCTGTATCCATCAGAACGGTGTTTACCAGCCCTCCGGAAGACAAAAAACTGTTTACCAGGGAATAAATAACGACCCAACCGACGAAGTTCGGCAGCGTGGTGGCTGATTGAACAAATTTCTGAAACTTCTTACTGCGCATCTCACTGAGAAATACAGCAAACAACAACGGAAGCGGAGTAAACAGATACCCCAGCAAATGAATGCCAAATGTATTTGTCAGTACACGCACCAGATTACGGCGCATAACCACATTTCCAAATAGCGCGGTAAAATTATCCCAGCCTACAAAAACACAATCCCACACACTCTTTCCGGCCTTATATTGGAAAAAAGCAAAAGACCAGCCCCAAAGAGGCAGATAGTTAAAAATAAAGACAATCACAATCATTGGCAGTGCATACAAAAATAGCTTTATGCCGTTCCGTTTTTTTCTGACAGTATTGCTCAGCGTATCGGCATTCGTTTTAGTAAAATTCTTACCCAATTACGTCTCCTCCCCTTAACATTTTTCTTACTAAAATATTAATTTATCTCCTGCTTTTCCGATAGAAATTTTTCAAGAACATACAAGTAAAATTTTCACCCAATACATCTGTGCCTGTTGTCTTGCGTTTCTGCCCATAAAAAAACCGATTCCAAACGGAACCGGTTTTTCTTTTATAAATATCTGTACTGACCCAAATCCAATGATTGTTCAGCGCTCCTCCTCCATCACATTTCCAGGTGCCTCTCCAGCCTCCATTATGTCCATAATACGCAAATCTGTCAGTTTTTTTTAGGCCAGACATCAATCAGATAGTCATAGATACGGCGGCACACTTCTCTGTTTTTCCCGCCAAGCGGACCTTCTGAAGGATTATGGGCCTCAATTACCACGGGGATTTCACGGTTCAGGGCGGCTGCTCCTGCCAGGATTCTTTCCCATGGAGCTTTCATATAATCCAGTTCAGGCAGCGTGCTGACACAGTTGGCCTTTACATGAAGCATATTCGCATAGTGCAGGGCTTCTGCAAAATAATCCGTACAATCCCCGTTTTCAAAATCTATAAGAGGAGAGTCATTCCATACATCCCAGCAAAGTCCCCATCCAGGTTCATGAATTGCCTTTAAAAAAGCAATGACTTCTTTTGCGGTCTGTCCGCAGTTTTCGAATCCCAGTACCAGCCCTGCTTCTTTTGCCCTTTTGCGGAAAGGTTCAAACATCTCCACTACCTGCATCAGCATGTCTGGGCGCGTTGCAAGTTCTCCTGACCGGGGGCCGCCATATCCCGACTGCCAGCAGTTAAAGCTTCTCACCCAGTTACATTCCAAAACCTCTGATGCGCGGATGACTCCTTCAAGTTTCTCCATTTCCTCCGAAAGACGTTCCTTGCCCGGCAAATTCACTTTGCACAACGAAGAATCAATTACCCCTGTTTTCAATCCGTAAAAATCCAGCGTCCTTTTTAATTCGCGCAACTCTTCTTTTGTTTGCTTCTCTATGGGCCTGCCGTTTATTAAACCTCTGAAATCCACATATTTCATTCCCCATTCTGCAACTAACGGCAATACTTTATAAACATCTTCCCCAAATTCATCCGTCATAATTGTAATATACATACCCTTATTCATCCCTTTTATCCTCCTGCTGTTTTATGGAGCAAAATATGCCCCTGCTGGTGAGCATAAGATTTTCTCCCCCATTTTCAGGTGATATCCAATCGTTCATGCTCAGACTTTACTTTCAATTTCCACTTCCCCCGGACATACCGTCCGATAAAACATGCTGCACGGAATACCCAGTCTGCCAGCATGGCAAGCCAGATACCGATTGCTCCCAGCCCTAAAATAACTCCCAGAATATAACCAAGGCCAACACGGAATGCCCACATGGAAAACGAGATAGTTACCATTACAAACCGTACATCCTTACATGCGCGCAGTGCCGCCGGCAGAACAAAAGCTGCCGGCCACAGTATAATGGCAATTCCATTATGTATCATTACAAGAGAATAGCTCAGCTTCGCCGTTTCCGCGCTTACACTATATAGTGCAAGCAGCCAGTTTAATGACAATAAAATAACTGCATTAAGAATTCCTGAAGCCAGATATGTAATTCTCAGTAATTTTTTTACATAATGGTTTACCTGCTTTAAATCCCCCGCTCCTGCACAGCGTCCCGCCACAGTAAGCATTGCCAATATCATGGGAGAACCGATCAGACAGCCCAGGCTATCCAGATTATTTGCAATGCCATTTGCAGCAATCTGGACTGTTCCAAAGGTTGATACAAAGCTGACCGTCATCAATTTTCCCAGCTGAAAAAATCCATTTTCCAAACCGCTTGGGATTCCTATCCGCAGAATATCCTTAATCACCTCCAGATTAAAATGAAATTTTTCTTTTGACAAATAAATTACATTTTCTTTATTCTTCAATGACAGATATAAAAGGAAACCTCCTGTTCCCCTTGCGAGCAGTGTGGGAAGCGCAACACCTGCCACTCCCATATGCAATCCAAGAATACAAACAGCATTTCCTGTTACATTAATTAAATTGACCAGCAAGGAAACCCGAAAAGTCACCCCGGTATTTCCCATTGCCCGAAATAAAGCGGCGCAGGCATTATACAATCCCATGCAGGGAAAACTGAATGCGGTTATTATAAGATAAAGTATTGCATTTTCCATCACGTCCGCTTCAATATTTCCAAAAAAAAGAGACAGGGCAGGGCGGCGCAGAAAAAACATAAATATCATTAGGAACAAAGAAACCCCGCATGCCATGACAATCAGTTGTTTTGCAGAGCTGCGTGCTTCCTCCGCTTTTCCTGCCCCAAGCATGTGAGAAGTTACGATGACACCTCCGGTTGACAGTGCCGCCAGCACCTGGTTCATCAGATCATTCAGCATATTTACCAGGGATACTCCTGACATTGCCGCTTCGCCCGCCCTGGCTATCATCATTGTATCTGCCATTCCTACCGTAATGGCCAGAATATGTTCAAATATCAGCGGAATGATCAGCCTTTTCAAATCCGCATTACTAAACAGCACCCCTGTCACCACCTAACATTCCAACGGTCAGAATACACCCCCAGTTTCTGTTTTTCATGCTTCATCTCTTTCGTTTTCTTCCCTTTCCCGTTTATTTCCCACGCCTGACGAAGTTTCATCTGTTTTAAAAATTCTTCTTCATCTAAAGGCAGCATTATCTCCTTTCCAAGCCAGTCAGACAGATATGCTGCATTGGACAGGGTCAAAGCATTAATTCCTTCAATCCCCGGCGCCAAAAGCTGCTCGCCATACAGTATAGCCCTGGTAAAATTCCGGAGGATGCCCAAATGCCCTGGCCCTTCTGACTCCGGAACAATTTCCTGATATTTTATCGGTTCATAACAAGTGTTTTCTTCCAGTACATAACAAAGCTCCCTTTCGTCCTTTTCCATGGAATACCATTTCAATATACCGTTTTCTATCACCGCTTTCCCTTTTGTACCGCTTAGTTCAAGCCGGTTCGTACCAGGATACTCCCCTGTGGATGTAATAAATACCGCAGACGCTCCGTTCTCATACTTTGCATAAATCACAGCTTCGTCTTCCACATCAATATCATGATATCTGCCATATTGACAAGAAGCCTGAACACTTACAGGCATTCCCATAATCCACTGCCAGATATCCAGATTATGCGGACATTGGTTCAGCAAAACTCCGCCGCCTTCTCCACTCCAGGTTGCCCGCCAGGTACCGGAGTCATAATAGCTCTGTGTTCGATACCAGTTGGTAATTATCCAAACCATTCGTTTCATCTCGCCAAGCTGACCGGTCTCTACCATATTCTTCAGATGCGCAAAAAGCGGATTGGTCCGCTGATTAAACATAATCCCAAAAACCCGGTCCGACTTATTCGCAGTTTCATTTAATTTGCCGACACTTTTTATATCTACCCCCGCAGGCTTTTCTGATAATACATGAAGGCCTGCTTCCAATGCTTCTATCGCAATTACCGGATGCAGCTTATGAGGTGTTGCGATAAGCACTGCATCCAGTCCGCCGCTGCTGAGCATCTCTTTATAATTCAGATAGGTTTTCACTCCAGGTAATTCTGCTGCTGCCCAGGAAAGCTTCTTTTCATCCACATCACAAATCGCACACAACCGAAGTCCTTCCGCTTTGCCGTCATAAACTGTCTTTGCATGGGCACTGCCCATATTGCCAATGCCAACAATCCCCAGACGTACTTCCTTTTCTATTTCCATATCCAGCCCTTTCTCTCATCGTTTACTGGAAAAATGTTATTTCCTTTACCTCTGTTTTCCGTTTGGATACGGCACGGTGCTTCGAAAGTTCCTGCAAAAATATATCTTCATCCACAGGAATGCTTACCTCCTGCTTCAGCCAGGAAGATAGATGGATTGCATTTGCCAGATTCACCTCATTAATCCCTTCCTGTCCATCAGCAACCAGGGGAGTGCCCCTTAAAATATTTCCTGCAAAAGCATCGATAACCTCCACACGCGCGTTTTTCCCCGGCTCTGTTTCTATCCTTTCATACTCTCCGGAATCCCGATAAAATCCATCCTGTGTTGTAAACATAGTTACCCGTTCATCTTCTTTCAGACGATAACATTCCAGCTTCCCTTTTTCGCATACCAGCTTCCCTTTTGTCAAAAGAATTTCAAATCGATCTGTTCCCGGCAAATCTCCCGTACTGGTGACAAATACACCTGTGGCACCATTGGGGAACTCCATATATACGGTCACATCATCCTCCACCTCAATATTATGCCACTTTCCTTCATGACAAAAAGAGCGAAGCCTGACCGGCATTCCGCAGATCCACTGCAGCAAATCCAGATTATGAGGGCATTGGTTAACCAGTACCCCGCCGCCTTCTCCGTCCCAGGTTCCCCTCCAGTCACCGGAATCATAATAAATCTGCGAACGGTACCAGTCTGTCAGTATCCAGTTTACTCGTTTTATTTCTCCCAATTCCCCACTGCAGACAAGTTCTCTCATTTTTTTGTAAACCGCACCGGTACGCATATTGAACATAAGGGCAAATACGCAGCCTGATTTCTTTGCGGCTTCATTCATCTGCCGGACCTGTTTTGCATACACGCCTGCAGGCTTCTCACATAATACATGTAATCCGTGTTCCAAAGCCCGTATACTTACGGCAGGGTGATCATAATGAGGAATCTCCACCATAACCGCATCGCACAGGCCCGATTCAATAAGGCTCACATCATCATCAAATACTACAATGTCCGTACAGTTTTTCCTGAAATATTCTTTCGCCCACTCCCTCCTGCTTTTTCTCAGGTCCGCGACCGCTGTCAGTACCACGTCATCCGAGACTTCTCCTTCAATAAAACTTTTTACATGGCCGCTTCCCATATTACCGATTCCAATAATCCCCATTCTTACTCTTTTCTGTTCCATAGCTACCCTCCGCTTCAATATTCTTGACATGATCAGAATAGCAAAGCCGGTTTACAAAAAACAGAAATTTTTTCAGGAGACAGGGGTAATTTATTATGGTTATTCGCTGTCTTCTTCTGCTTCCTCCCGATATCTTCTTGGAGACATACTTGTATATTTTCTGAAAACCTTTGAGAAATAATTCGGATCAGAATAACCCGTATATGCAGCAACCTCTGTTATTGAAAGTTCCCTGTTAAGAAGAAGCTGTTTTGCTTTTTCCATACGAACCGCCTCAATATAAGTCGTCATGGTCATTCCCGTTTTTTCTTTAAACAGGGTTGAAAGATAGCTTGTATTCAGGAAAAATACACCTGAAATATCCGCAGCGCTCAGGTTTTCCGAATAATTATTTCGAATATATTCCTTGATGTCTGTAATCAGTTCTTTACGTTCCCCTTTATCCCTGATTTCACATACACAGCGAATCATCTCTTTTAATGAAGCTCTAAGTTCCTCTTCTGTCCGGTACCGGAGTAAATAATCTTTCTCCCTCACATGGCGAAATATAATATCCGTTTCCAGCTCATCCATCTCCTGCTGGGCGAAACGTTCCAATACCATTACTAATTCCATTATGTAGCTTTCAATCATAACAATTCTGTTATTTCTGCTCACAATCAAATCAGGAAGCAGCATTAATTCTCCCCGAATCGCCGTATAATTTCCATTCGGCAGCTGTCTGTAAATTCCTCCCAGAACATGGCGTATTTGATTCAGCTGCTCTTCTTCAGCCTTTTCGTTTTCTTTTCCAAAACTGATTTTAGTAAGAATTTTTCTTTCGGGATAAAAAATTTTGGTTTTTAAAAGCCGTATGCATCTTCTTGCCGCCGCCTTTATTTCCGACTTCGGCAAAATCTCCGACCACGCGGCCGTTCCTTCTTTTTCCCTCAGCATGGCCCATATCTGTGCTGCTGCTTCAAAGAGCCAATGCTCCTCCAGTTCCTCGCCGCTCAGCAAATACACATAACAATCCGTGCAGGAATACTCTCGAAGCCGATATATATTTACCTGTTTCTCCTGATTCAGTATTTCCTGAAGCCCGGAATGAATAATCAGTTCAATTCCGTCAGCTTCTTCTACATAAAAAGCAATGGCAGCCACCTTTTTCCCCTGTGTTGCAGCAGTCATTCCCTCAGCAAGCATTTTTTCTTTCAGCTGCTTACTGATTTCTTCCTCCGTAATTTTATGGACAGTCTTTTCTAAAAGACTTTCTACCTCCGGCACCTTAACCGGCTTCATAATATAATCATCCACTCCCAGACTGATCGCCTGTCTGGCATATTCAAAATCGTCATAAGCGCTTGTGATAATATAATGGATGTTAGAATATTGTTTTCTGGCCTCCCGTATAAAGCTTAACCCATCCATCAAAGGCATCCTGATATCCACAAATACAATCTCCGGCTTTATCTGACCAAGCATCTGAAGTGCTTCCACGCCATTTTCCGCTTCCGCTTCCACATGAAGTCCCAGCCGCTCCCAATTGATCCGGTTGCGCAGGCTTTTCCGAATAAACTTCTCATCGTCAATCAGCATTACTTTATACATCTGCTCTGTCCTCGTTGTTTTCTTTTATATATGGTATTTTAATAGAAATACAGGTTCCGCGTCCCGGTTTACTGAATATTTCAATACTGTATTTTTCGCCATAATACAAACGCAGACGTAAATGAACATTCATAATTCCAAGGGATTTATACTGATTGATATAATCCAGCGGTCGTTCCGTTGTTATTTCCAGCTGTCTGCGCATTTCCTCCAAACGTTCTTCAGAAAATCCAACACCATTATCAAAAATCATGACTGAAATCAAATCTTCTTCCCTTACAATCCTAATCCGGAGCATTCCATCCTTCCAGGTTTCGGACAGCCCATGAGTCAGTGAATTTTCCACCAATGGCTGCAGCATAAATTTCACTATAATGCAATCCAGACATTCCTCATCATAATCATAATAAACTTCAAACCGATCCTGAAAACGTATCTTCAATACCTGAACATAATTGCGAATCTGCTCCATCTCTTCCCGAAGTGTGGTTACATCATTCATTCTGGTATTGTAACGCAGCATATCGCTCATACACTCACTCATCTGAATGACTTCCTCATCCATTCCCTCACTGGCCAGTCCTATGATAGTTTCCATAATATTATGCATAAAATGGGGGTTAATCTGTTGTTGCAGCGCTTTGATTTCAGTCTCCTTTAAAAGTATCTGCTTTGCCTCCACAGTCTCCATCAGGCTGTTGACCTTCTGCATCATTTCATTAAATTCCTGAATCAGAAGGCTGATTTCATCCGATATTTCAGGCTCTATTGTTACATGCAGTTTCCCCTGCTTTACCAGCTTCATTCCCTCGGATAATCTTTTAAAATTAACAGTAATAATATTTAAAAAGCGGTTGGAAATCCGTGCAGTAGCGGCTAAAATCGCCAGAAGCAGTCCAAACAGTACCGGAATCAGTTTATAGTGGTTACGAAACAGCTCTGCTTTTGACATGGCCATACAAATATGCCATCCCGTATTTTCTGAAGTACCATAGGAAATAAGATACTCTTCCGTTTCCAGCACTCCATGTTCCCGGCTGTTGTAAACACTGTCATCCAGTTCAATAATCAGCTTATCCCAAAACAGCATTTTCCCTTCTTCATCAGTAATTGACGTCCCGGCAATCCTGCTGTAATCATGCACAAAGATCTCCTTAAGGTACTTCAAATCCATATCGATTTTTAAGTATCCCACCACATCATTTCCATATAAATCATCAATCCGGTATATAATTGAGTGTATAAAGTCAGGCTCATTCTTGGTTGCTGTCCCTGAAATCAGAATCCTTTCCTTTCCGGTCCAGAGCATCTCCTGATACCATTTTTCATATCGGTAATCCGACACATCTCTTTTAATCAGCAGCGAATATATATTATTATATTTTCCATCTTTATAAAAACTGAGGCGTAAATCTGAACGTGAATTAAAATACAGACTTTCCACCCCGTCCAGCCACTTCAAATCATCCGCTCTGTCAACATCGTTCTTCAAAAATCGAACAATATCTCTGTTGTAAATCAGAGAATAGGCGATATTATCCACATCCCGGAAGTATTGTTCAATCATCGACAGATTGGATTCCATCAGGTTCTTTCCCATCTCCATGGACTGGTTCTTCATGTTGTTCTGTATAATAAAATACTGACAGAAAAAGGTCAGACAATTGGACAGTATGATTATACATATCAGGTACCGCATAAACCGATAGGTAATTGTCTTATTCTTATTCATCCATACACTCCTGTGTATTGCACTCCTGTGTATTGCACTCCTGGGTATCCGGGAATTTTAATGCCGCCCTGATATTGTCCATACATTTCTGCAGATCCTGTTCCTGAAGCAGATAGAAAGCAATCTCATCCTCCATAATATCTATCGCCTCCGCGTACCCCATATTAGCCGGTACACTACTAACCTCACCTTCCACAAAGAAATACTCCAAATGTTCCGGCTGTGTCATGGAATCTAAATATAATTTACGTATTTCCTCTGAATTCCACGCCGGAATATAACCCCGCTGCGCCAGAAGAGCCGCTCCCTCAGCCCCTGCAATAAACTGTATGAATGCATAAGCCTCGTCTTTATGCGCAGTGGATGCCGTCATAGCCACCACTGCCGCATCGGATATGCTGTAAAAAGGTTCCTCCTCCCAACGGGGCATAGGGGCAATATCATAAGAAATATCCAGTTTTTTCTCTAAAATAAGTTCATTCAAAATTGCAGCAGACCAGTCACCGGAAAAAAACATCCCCGTATTCCCTTCCAGAAAGATTTCTTCCCCGCTTATTCCCGAATTTCCTGTCCTATCCTTATAGGGTACCTGGGCTTTTAAATCATAGGTCAGTTCATAACACCACTTGGCCGCTTCCATAAACAACTGCAGTTCTTTTTCATTCAGCGGGTTATTCGCCCCCGCCGTACGGGCCGGCACTCTCCACCATTTATTATCCGGTGCATAACTCAGGGAGCCATAAATCCTGTTCAATCCTACCTGCCCGGTAAGTCTCTCAGCCGTCTGTGCGTAATCTGACCAGGTCCAACCGCTTTGAGGATAGGGAATTCCTCTTTGATCAAATAAATCTTTATTATAATAAACCGCCCATTTACTTTTCCGATAGGGACGCATATATGAGATGTATTTTTCATCCTCCCCCTGATACCAGGTTTCATAGCATTCCTCTGTATTTTCAAGCCATGGGGCCAGATCTTGCAGCACATCCTTCTCAATCCAGACAACCGGTTCCGAAATATTGGAAAAAAGGACCACATCCCCGGTCTGCATCCCTTTCTTAATTCCCATCATCTGCTGTGAATACTCTGAGACAGGAAGAATGTTCATATTGATTGAAATATCAGCATTTTCTTTCATAAATGCTTCCGAAAGGATTCTAAGATTCTCCTCTTCATCTTCCCAGGCAAAGACTTCCAATGTTACTGTTCCGTCTGCAACCGCGTCTTCTTTCTGTATATAATACTGTGCCTTCTCATTGTTTTCGCATCCTGTCAGCAGAAGCAGAAATATCAGGAAAAAAATACCGTATATCCTCTTCATTATTTCAACCTTTCCCACCAAATCTCTCAGACAAAATAATATAAGCATCCTGTGGTTCAATCTGCCTGAGCATAATTTGCTGCTCTAACTCTTCCATCAGTCCGCCCTGAACTCCGGCATCCAATGCCCTGTTATCATCTCCCGTAATCTGTCCTGTAGATATACTGTGTTGTTCTGCAAATTCTATCAACCTTGCCATTTCCAGCTGGGTTTCATTAAACCCGGGAAGGAGCGCATTCCGCACCTTAACAGATGCAGGCATCCCCCTCTCCGCATTCAAAATTTGATTTGCTTCCATATCGTTAATCAGGAAATCAATCAACCTGGCTGCTGCTTCCTTATGTTCAGAGATAGAAGACATACATATATGCATCCCCGGCCTTATCTCCATACCACCGACATCCTCCATGCCGGGCAGCGGCAAAAGCTCCAATCTATATTTGCTTTTTTCAGACCTTTGCTCAAACTGATTGGAATAGAGAAAACTTACCACATATTCCGGCTGCGTTTCTTCCGCATCCGGCTGTTTCCGCAACATATAGGTAGCAATATAAGGAGGAATCAGGCCTTCTTCTTCCCAACGTAACCACATACGATAATAATCCACATATGTATTCTTTGAAAAACCGATTTCAGCTTTCCCTGATCCCGTAAATTTTGTTTCTCCCCTCTGCAGACAGAAATACTCAAAGGTAAAATCTCGATCAAAAACATGTCCCGCAACCGGAGCAATTCCGTTCTCTTTTATTTTTATTAAATCTGCCTCCAATGCCTCCCAAGATTTATATCCCTCTTCCGGTATTTCCAGATTGGCCTTCCTGAAACACTCCGGGATAACCATCATGCATTTTACATTACATCCCAAAGAGATTCCGTATAGCTTTCCATCTATCATTCCTGTTTCCAGAAGACTCTTTGAAATATCTTCAATAGAAATCAGCCCTCTGTCCACATATACTTCCAGTGGTTCTATCAGACCCGCATGCAGCAGATTATTATTGGCGCCCACATATCCCTGCCATACGTCAGGCATATACCCGGTTTCTACAAAAATATCCATATTTTCGTAATAGGTCTCAAAAGGAAGACTGACTGTCTGAACCAGAATATCCGGATTTTTTTCCATAAAAAGGGCAACGGCTTCTCTGGTCTTATCGTTGCGTGCCTGTTCTCCCCACCATGCAAAGCGTATTACTATCGGTTCCTCCTGTTCCCGGATTCCATCATTGCTTTCATTTCCATTTTTAATTGTGCCGCAGCCTCCTGCAAAAAGCATCAGCAGGCACAGACTCAATAAACATATACCTTTTCTTTTCCCCATATGTTCCTTCTCTGACCCTTTCCGGGATTTTAACTGATGCCTTTGCCGATTCTTCATTCAGACAGGAAGCCCGCCGATTCTGGTACATACACTCCCCTTATATCCTGTTCCCACACATACTGCCTCTTTCTCATATATTCCCCATGACAGATGTGTATAATTGTAATCCTTATTGATAATCAGCCTGCTCTCTCCCAGCACATCATCTTCAAGAACGACAAAGTGATCAATATTCACATAGCTGTTAAAGGAATCTCTCGAATTTTTCCCTGTAACCTCGATTCGGAGCGTATGTTTTCCCTTCTCCAGATCCTGAGCCGAATAAACACAACGGCTATAAAATTTTTCATAATACCGCGGATTCTTCATTCCCTGTGGAAATCCAAGTTCCAAATTTTCCCTTACCAGGTTTCCGTCAAGATAAACCTTTGCTGTTCCGCAGATACTGTCCAGACTGGAATACCATTGGATTCCGGTTCCCCGGAAGGTAAATTCACAGCTGTCTCCTGCAGTCTTTGATACCATTTCCACTCCATCCAATCCCCGGTTATGAATATCTGTCTCATGCCAATTCCCCGTGTAGATCACTGCTGCATTTCGGCTGCTGATTATATTCTCCGCCTTTATTTGTGTCTGCATTCTTACCGAATCTTTTCCGTCAGAATATACCTGAAACATTCCGTTTTCATTGCCGACAGCAGCATAGTATATATGAAATTTCATGGAAGCAAAATCACGGGTTCCTCGGTCACAAATATCATACTTGCCATAAACAGAAGTATCTTTTTCATCAAATCTCCATTCTCTGTCGGGAACCGCTATTTGCTTGTTAATTCCGCCAGGGTAATGTTTTGATGTTCTTCCTTCAAGACGGCCGATATGCCATTCCGGATAAACACTCCAGTATCCTTTCCGTTTCCACGATAAAGTTTCCGATTCTTTCGGTACCAGATAGGAAATTCCCACCTCATCATAGCCCCCGCTTTGTCCACAGATACTTCCTGTCTGCGCCACTCTTCTGGGACTGCTGTACGGCATATCCACAAACTCATACTCCGTCTTCATTAAGCCTTCCGCATCCAGCCGTATATCAAAACGGACCTGAACCTGGTCATATGCTCCGTCCAGAATAATATGTACACAACCTGATTCCTCATTCACCTGCATGGACGCAAGAGACCATTTCCCAAGATGCAGCCCCGTCAGATGCAGATACGGCCCTCCGCATACCACCACCTGGTTTTTCCATACACCTTCCTGAATCATACCGTTTTCCCTTGAAAAACGAATCTCATAATCCTTGCCCGCCACACGTATATATTGTTCTTCATACTGAATTTCCGGACATTTACCGCTCATACCGGGCAATAAATAATCTGTTCCTCCGATTACAAATAACGCCTCATCCAGCAGATTTCCAAGCTTATCCGTAAAGGTTACTTCCAGTTTTTCTCCTTTTTTAAAAGAAATTGGAAAAACCAATATGCCTTCCCCAAACGGCCGCACATCCGGCCCAAACATACTTTCCTTCTCTTTATCTGTTTTCCAGTCAATCCGGATCTCGTTCAGATTGCTATGTAAAAAACGGTTTCTGACTGCAACAGAAACTTTTCCTCCGCATTCTGCCGCCTTTTCTTCAAGTAATATAGGAGAATAAGCCTTTCTTACATGCCAGAATTCCGGTTTTTTTCTCCTCCAGCCATCAATGATCCCCCAGGCCGGACCAGTCAATGAATCCTCTGACTTTTTAGTATCGTCAACCCCTGCCCAAATTGCTGCTCCCAGTGCACCATCCGTATCCCAGATCTTTTTCCAAAAAAGATCCAGGCGCTCTCCCCAAAAATCACGTATACCAGCTTCTCTTCCCAAATCCTGGGATTCCATCGCAGGAACGTGTATGCTTTCATCATGTATGACCGGAACATCTGCAGGCATGCATACAGTTCGTCCCATTGCATCCTGCCTTGCTGAAAAATCGCTGTCAAAAGCCACATAATGAGCACTCCATACGTCAGCCTGCTCATCATCCTCAAACTGTCCTGCCGGGAAACTGAATATAGTCAGCCTCTGTGTATCGGCCGCATGCGCATATCGAATTAACTGGGTAAAATTATCTCCCCAAACACATTCATTTGCCAGGGACCATAATAAAATACAGGGATGTGAATAATCCCGTTCAATCATTTCTGTAAAACACTGCAGAAATAGTTCCTTATATTCGGGATCATTCTGGAGCTGTCTGCATGCATACCCCAGAAAGCAAATAGAAGCTTCATCCTCTACATAAATGCCATATTCATCACAAAAATCAAGGAAATCAGGCCTGGGAGGATAATGGCTGGTTCGTATGAAATTCACATTTGCTTCCTTAAACAGTTTCACATCCTGTTCCACCAATTCATGCGTTACAACCCGATCTGTCAGCGGATAAGTATCATGCCTGTTTACCCCGTGGAGCTTAATACGATCCCCGTTTACATAAACCTCTTTTCCCTTTTTTTCAATCTGTCTGAATCCGATTTTTTTAGTTACAGTTTCTGTCACATGTCCAGCATAAATCAGTTCCGCAATAAGGATATATAAATTGGGATGTTCACAATCCCATTTTTCAGGATGCTTTACCCATACGGAGAAATCTATTTCCTTATCCGTTTCCGTTTTTATAGTTCCCAGCTGAATGCGGCTTCCATCCGCCTTTTCCAGCTGCAGTCGCACTTCATCAGGAGCCCCTGCAAAAGATAAGTGTACTGTAAGCGCTGCATCTGTAAAGCTCCGGTCAAATACCGTATCACAATGCATTCTGGTTAAATGTACCTCAGGCACTGCATATATGGTAACATCCCTGATCAGGCCGCCATAATTAAATATGCTGATTTCTCCGGCTTTATCTTCCATAATCACGCTGAGCCGGCAGGTTTCCCCTGCTTTTGCATATTCGGTAATCTCACAGTCCCAGCTGACAAAACCGCCGTAATGTTTTTTTATAAAATGGCCATTTAAATATACTTCGGCAAGTCCGTTAGCTCCGTCAAAACGTATAAAAATCCTCTGTCCCTTCCAATCGTCAGGAATCGTGATACAGCGGGAGTAAGCATACCTTCCTTGTATCTGATGCAGCGCCGGCTGTACCGGGACAGATACCGATTCCCACCCTCCTGTATAATCACCTGATATGATTTCATTTTCATCCACACCTTTTTTAAGTTTCCATCCCTCTCCATTCAGCAGGATAACAGGGCTTTCCACACCTCTCACTTGCCTGGGAAGCGGATTTAATACCGGGCGGGATTTCAAACAACATTGTCTTTCCATAATAATATCTCCTTCTCACCATTCCACATATGTAGCAGCATCAGGATTCAGTTTTACTCTTAAAACAATTCCCGGATAGACAAAGGCACCGCAGTCAATTTCATCGCCTCGCCTTACAAATTCACATACCCATTCCCCATCACGGGTAAAATGTCCTTCTTCAATTGTCAAAGCCGATAATTCTGTTGCAGCACGGCTGTAAAGGGTTCTTCCCGGGAAAGGATCCTCAGGATCGGTTCTTTTCAAAAAACGGGCAGTAAATCCCACGCCGGCTATATAGTATTCACTTGGAGATGCTTCATAAATAACAGCCCTTCCTCTTTGATTAAAAGCATCCGGATTTTCGGCCAGCTTCCCACATACCCTCAGGTTTTTTCCAAGCGGCCTGCCCTTTTCATTAAGTGTGGTAAAGTAAAAGGTGATATGATAAAGTTTTCTCTTTACATAAGCCAGTTTCTGAAACTCTTCCTGGGTCACACAGAAAATTTTTTCTGTACCTCCGTATTTTTGAAGCATGGGTGACATGGATCTGATAATTTCCATAGTATCAGCTACCTTTTGGGAAGCCTCTGTCAGCCGTCCATTTCCATCCAGCGTACTTTCCGCCCCAAATCCACAGATTCCGATTGCATTGTAATCTGCCGCAGCATGAATATGATTAATCGCAAAGCCTTCCCCCCCTGTTCCGGTTTCCGGAATGAACAATGGATTTCCAAGCCTTGCGTGGGATTCGCAGGTGGCAAGGTAACCACTCTTATGTTCCTGATAAATATCAGCGCCAAAGGCCGCGATACTGGGAGCGCCTTTCTGCCAGATTTCAAGCACTCTTCCCACAGGTGCTCCGGACGAATAGCTTTGTCCGCCGATTTGCTGACGTACCTCGCCCACAATGGTATTCATGCAAAGCGGAAGCGCAGGGTAAAGCGCTTTGCCTGCAGACGCGATTTTCTCAATTGCTTTTGCAAAATACCAGGAAGAAAATGCCTCATGAGCATAACGTCCGAAGCGGTCATACCATGAGTTGCCGTTTTGGGAAGCATCTGAACCTTCCAATTCTACTCCGTTCAATTCTTCAGGAACTCCTTTATCGAAATCCTCCTGCGCTTTTTTAGAATAACAACGGTCAATGGGATAATACCCAACCTCATTTTCCACCTGTACCGCCAAAACGGTTCTCTCTGCTTCATCCTCTGCTTTGATACAGCTAATCAATTCCATAAACGCTCTTTTATCTGCCTCAATAGTCTCTTCACAATGTACTGACATCATCGGGACCACGCCGCCGTCCGGCCCTACTGCAAGCCGAAAACGGGCAGTATCCTTTTTTGCCCATTCCGGCATATAAGTCAGGTCTGCATTCTTACTGAAACCAAACCAAAGTATAATAAGATACAATTCATTCTCCCGCACTTTTTTTATCAGTGTCCTCACCATGTTCAGATCAAAGCGCCCCTCTTCCGGTTCAATCTGATACCAGTAAACAGGTACCTCCAAGGTATTTCCATGATACTGCTTTACCGCAGAAATACTCCGATCAATCATTTCCCAGCAGCCATTGCTGGAATTGTGCGCCTGAAGCCCCAACACATAAACTGGTTTTCCAGTTTTGTCTTTAAATATTGTTTCCATAACACCCTCCCTGTTCTTCCAATAGCTTCCATACGATCATGCTGTATTAAACTCTGTGCTTTTCCTCACTCAATACCTTCCATAGTTCTGTATTGCCGCCATCACCGTACGAAGACTTGTCAGCAAAGAACCATTATTAATGGAACCTGCGGTTGCGAAATTCAGTCCTCTGGCATCATTTTCTTTCGCAGCCTCGCAGTCACGGCGAACCTCTTCGATAATCTTATCCTGATTGTTACGCATAAATGTGAACGGCGCCAGCTGACCATCTATCCGGGTATTCGGCATATGACGGCGAATCTCCTGTACTGTGACAGTTGGGCCGAAATTGCATCCGGTTAATTTAAAATCAGCGAGCAATGGAATCAGATGCCCCATTGCCGAATCTGAATGCTGATACCTCTCATCTTCAATATTTGGGGATGTTTTTGCAAAAACCTTTTTTAGAATCGGATATCCGAATTTTTTATACATTTCCGGTGTCATCAAATATGAATTATCATCTGCAAATGAAAAACCATGTTCAAAATTATCATCACTGCGGCCAGACTCATGAATGAACAACTCGATATATGCAAGTATCACATCCCCAATTACATCCGCAAACCTGGTAAATAACTCGGGTTCATCGTAATACAGATAAAGTAATTCCTCCGTACCAAATACGGAAGTGGCCAGAGTAACCGGCCCGCGTACATGCACATACTGCTGCGGTCGTTTACCATACAGCTCATACACAGCCCTGCACCGCTGGTCCCAGTCGGCAGGAAGGACAAAGGAACGAAACTTTTCCGGATCCTTTAACATGTTTTCTACTTCATCCAGCTTTTTAGCCAGGGCCTCTTCCCCTTTTAGAGTACCATTCAGCCAAAGAGTCCCCCCCCTCAAATATATATTTGCCGCCAAACACTTCACCAATCTGTCTGTATTCCGGTATTGTCACATTCGGTTTTTCAGATTCCGGAGATGGCTTGATTTCCGGAAGCATAGGCCTTCCCACAATCTTAACTGCTTTCTCATTATATCTGCAGTTCAGTTCATATCTTCTTTCCGGTGGGATATATCCCCACTGATCCCCCGGTTCTCCCAATTCCGCAAATACACACTCTCCGCTCATGCGGATTCCCAAAGCTACTTGCGCCGCATTTTTAGAAAAACAGTTTTCCTCATGTGCATGTTCTTCGTCTCTCCAAAACTGTTCTATATCAAGATCCAGCATACTTTCCCTCCTTTTTATTATTGATGTCAATCCAAATACTTTCTTAAAACCTCCATGGTCGCACGAACTCCTTCTTCAAAATCATCCGCACTGCCCTCAAGCACAATTGGCCCATCATATTCCCCTTTCTTCAATGCATCAAAGAAAAGTGTATAATCACAGGCATCCGATAATATCATAAAATCACGTCGGACAGTTTAACGATATCAGTTCTGTTTACATCCACAGCAACGCCAAATTTCATATAAATCCTCCTATCGTAAAAATATGTTTATAATCAATATAACTAAATACATTTATTAATAATAGGAATCTTTCAAGAAGATACAGGTAGATTTTTTAGTGATGAAATCGGCACTTTGGCACATTCTGTGCATCTTCGCTATCCCAGGCTATATTTGTTCTTTTTTGCGATATCATTCTAGCATAAGGAACAGCTTTCATTGTCTTCCATTTCCTGGATTTTGCTTATCCGCATCTTAAGTGTCCGGCCCCGAATCCGGCCTTTAGATGTAAACTTATTTACTCCATATATAAAAAAATCCGGCGGCCCATCAGGCCTGCCGGATTTTTTATATGTATTTCAAATATTGCCTTCCCTCCCGGAAAGCGCCGCCATTTTTCCACTCATAAACCTGCCCATCCTCAATGAGAAAAGATAACACAGCTCCATCTGCACCTTTTGAAGAAAGCTGTGGCAGATAACAAAGCCTTTTCCATTGATATTCTCCGCCAGCCCATATCCCACGGTTCTAGGATCCGCCTTATATTCCGCAGGAAAAGGGAACGGAGCCGAGGATTTCGTCCGCGTAAGCGGCGGATGGAGAATATGGAAGGTTATCCCCTCTTTTTCATATTCCAGGCTCAGACACTTAGCCAGCGCCTCCACTGCGCCTTTGCTGGATGCATAGGGACTGATATTCGCAAACCCCATCACCCCTACGCCTGAGCTTGTAAATACCACCCTTCCGCAGTGCTGTGCCCTCATGTAAGGAAGCACTGCCCGGGACAGCCGCAGCGCGCCAAAATAGTTCACGTCAAACACTTCCTGATAAACCTCATCAGCCGTGTCGGCCATGGAATCAAAGGTACACCGGCAGGCATTATGGATCGCAATATCGATGGTCTGAAAGGAAGCTACGATCCGGTTCACCGTTTCGACAACGCCGCCTGCGTCCCTCATATCACAGATACAGTCAAGCAGCCTGCCGGGATACTCCTTTTTCAATTCCCTCAGATTGTCATTTTCCAGATCCAGCACTGCAACGCAGTCCCCGTTTTGAAGGAATTTCTCCGCCATAAAATACCCAATTCCCTGATTTCCCCCTGTCAAAATTATGTTTGCCATTCAGACGCCTCCCATTTCTTTGAAAAATTCCGTGATATGTTCCTCTGCCTTTTCAAGGAAAAGCTTTTTCTTAGCTTCCGTCAGTTCTCCTCCCAACAGGTATCGCTGGAAAAAAAGATAAATCGGCGCGTAATATTTCAGCGCCAGATATTCACCGTCCGCCGCCGGAATACATTTTTTCTCAATTAATGCATTAAATATCCTTTCCTGAAACCTCAGCGGTTCTTCGAAAATCCATTTATCATATGCCTGCCTCATAGCCTCGCTGCCGCTGCGCTCCATATGCAGGAGCCTGATATAGCGATTGCAGAAATCATCCATCAGATAGTCATGGAAAAATCCCTCCGCTGCCGCGCCGCCGGATATACCGCTCCCGCCCTCTCCCTGCAGCTGCGCAACTGCGTCGTCCAGCCGCTGCATCAGCCCTCCCGCAATCATTTCAAACCGATTTCCCAGCTCCTCCAAAATAGCCCGCTTATTCGTAAAATGATAATAAACAGAGCTTTCTTTAATATGTACCTGCCCGCAGATATCCCTTATGGATACAGCGCTGAAGCCATACTGAGAAAAAAGCTGCAATGAAATATCCAGAATCCGTTCCTTTGTACTGTCTGCCGCCATCCTTCCCCCTCCTCTAACAACTGTTAGGTGCATTATATCTAACATTCGTTAGGCTGTCAACAAAAAGTATAACTATTCCCTTTCATTTATGACAAAATTATGATAAACTTAACCAACACCGGCGGCCGGATAATATGTGTAAATCCTATCTGCCAAAATCACCTTTTCTTCCTCTTATCAAATTAATTTATCTGTCCAGTCGGACAACATTTCATTTTATTCTTTATTTTCACTATAAATTTAAAACAAAAGAAAAAGTAAGAATCGGTTGTCCGGTGTCGGATTTTCAGTTATAATTGAATGGAAGATAGACATTTACACATGGCTTACAGGAAAAGGAGGCCGTGTGCAGCAAGAACAAAAAAAGTCTGAACCACAGACGGAGTCCAGGAATCTTCATCATGAGGATCTGGCCCTGAAGACCGCCGCGCAGTATTTTGGCGAGGAACTGATGCCTCTGCTCGGAATTACCGGCAAAGCCAAATATGTTGCCCCAACCGAACTGATAAAGCTTGAGGCGCGGCAGATGTACCAGGATTTCAACTATGTATCGGCAGATAATACCTGGATCCATCTGGAATTTGAAAGTGATTCCATCACAACAGAGGATCTCAGACGCTTCCGGGAATACGAAGCAACCACCAGCCGTACCTATCAAGTCCAGGTCATCACCTATGTTATCTGCTCTTCTCAGGTCAGAAAACCGATAACAAAGCTGACAGAGGGCATCAGCATCTACCGGATAAAAGCCGTCCGTCTGAAGGGCCGGAATTCGGATCGGCTATTCGCTCTTCTGGAGGCAAAAGAAAAGCAGGGAGTTCCTCTTGAGAAAGAGGATTTGGTCCCGCTGCTTTTAAGCCCTCTGATGTCCGGACGTCTGACGATTGGAGAAAGAATCGTAAAAAGCCTGCATTTTCTCCAATCCTCCCCAAATGCCGTAACGAAAACGGAACTGGAAAAAATGCAGGCCGTAATGTATACGTTGGCGCTTAAATTCTTAAGCAAAAAGGATTTAGGCAAAGTAAAGGAGATGATATTTATGACTGAACTGGGACAGATGCTGGTCGATGATGGAATTGAAATAGGGCTGAAAAGAGGGCTCTCCCAAGGGGAAAGAAAGATTGTTTCCCTTATAAGAAAGAAGTTTTCAAAAGGCCTCACCATTTCCGCCATATCCGAAGAATTGGAACTGGACGGCACTTACGTCGAAAAAGTAATATCCCTGATATCCGAAGATGCCTCAAGAAACGATCTGGAAATAGCCGAAATCCTGATCAGCCAGAACTGATGAAACAAGAACGTCAAACAGCGGCTGCCCGCATGGACAGCCGCCGTTTTCCATAATACCAGTCATTCTTTTATGCCCGCCCTATTCTTCTCCGCTCACAGTATCATAAGGCCAGTCCATAATTCCTCCAAAATCATAAATCTGCGTATATCCTGCCTCCACCAGCTTTTTCGCCGCCTGGGCGCTGCGGTTGCCGCTCCTGCAGTATACCAGGATCTCCTTATCTGTATCCGGCAGCTGCTCCGGCTTACCGTTTCCGATGGTTTCATTGGGAATCAGGATAGCCCCCGGGATATGGCTTTCATCGTATTCTGCCTGTGTCCTCACATCCAGGATGATAATATCATCTCCCGAATCCATCCTCTTCTTTGCATCCTCTGCTGATATTTTATGATATTCCGCCCGCATTGTATCCTCCTGTTCTGTCTGCCCACTCTCACCCGGCAGCGCGCCCTGTCCTGCTTCCATGCCCTGTCCTGCTTCCATGCCCTGTTCCGCCTCCATACCCTGTTCTGCCTGCACGCCCTCCGCCAATTGCTGCGTTTCCACCGTTCCGCTCTGCTTCCCGGCAGCTGCGCATGCAGTAAGCGTCCCCGCAATCACACCTGCTGTTATAATACCCGCCAGCCTTTTTTTCATTCTTTTCTTCATGCATTTCCTCCGTTTGCTGTACCGGTTAACCTGTTATACTGTAATTATATTAATTACAGTTATATTTGTCAACCCTTTCTTTTTCCAGGCAAAACTATAAGTAATAGTTCAGCCTTCGGCTGAACTGTTACTGCATCCGCCCATTATAAGTCGCCTTCGGCGAGGGGCGGATACTGCTGTCACCACGTTTTCGCACGGTTTGCGCAGTAAATGCGCAAATCAGCCTGAACTGTTACAACTATAACCATATTTCCGTAACTTTTCCATTCCTTCACAGTTACTGCCAAAAATGATATACTTCAGACAGAAACCTGCTGCTGCAAAATATTTTTAACCGGCCCTTTTTAATATTACTTTCATTATTCCCATGCATAATTAAAATAAGCATATACATCTGACACCATTAATAAAAAAAAGGAGGCTCCCATGCGCTTACTGGTTGCAGAAGACGAAAAGGATCTGAACGATGTCATCACAAAAACTCTGATTAAAAACCACTACTCTGTGGATTCCTGCCAAAACGGCCGGGAAGCCCTTGACTGCCTGGCCATGGCTGAATACGACGCCATAATTCTGGATATCATGATGCCCGGGATAAACGGGCTGGAAGTGCTGAAGAAGCTGCGAAGCGCAGGAAATAAAACACCCGTGCTCCTGCTGACCGCGCTGGACAGCGTGCCCGACCGTGTAGCCGGACTGGATGGCGGCGCGGATGATTACCTGGTAAAGCCCTTTGCCTTCGAAGAGCTGCTGGCGCGCATCCGTGCCATGCTGCGCCGTGAAGGCGGCCGACCGGACAACTGCTACCGGATTGCCGACCTTGTTGTGGACTGTGATGCCAGGACCGCGGCCCGCGGCAACGTGCAGATCACCCTATCCTCCAAGGAATTCTCCATCCTTGAATATCTGATCTGCAATCAGGGCATTGTCCTGACCCGTGAAAAAATAGAACAGCATATATGGAATTACGATTACGAAGGCGGCTCCAACGTAGTGGATGTCTACATCCGCTATCTGCGCAAAAAAATAGACGACGGCTTCTCCCCCAAGCTCATCCATACGGTCCGGGGCGTGGGCTACGTACTGAAGGAAGCTTAAAACGAAGCCGCCAGCGAAAGGGATACGATGAAAAATTTATCCATAAAGCTTAAAATCACACTCTGGTATACCGTCTTTATGACCATCCTCATAATCGTCATACTCTGGCTTCTTTTTTCTATCAGCAGCAGCCAGGTGCTTTCCAATGCCCAGCTGCGGCTGAAGGATACGGTAACCAGAAGCTTTCATGAAATAGAATATGAGGACGGCGTCCTTGAATTTGACAAGGATATCAATTTTCTGGGAGAAGGCATCTATATTTCCGTTTACAGCGCGCAGGGCGCTCTGCTGTATGGCCGAACGCCTTCTTTATTCCACGGCGCCCCCATGCTTATCATGGATGAAATCCAGCAGGTGACCTCCGGCCAGAATCTCTGGTATGTCTACGATTACTGCCAGAAAATTGACGGCTACGGCAATCTGTGGGTACGCGGCATCGCCTCCCAGACACAGACGGATG
>OBYP01000408.1_pt1 | contig 40900 bp, 32 predicted proteins | sample 1501461 | NCBI WGS metagenome assembly OBYP01 (sample SAMEA2580201, study PRJEB22360) | human gut metagenome | biome: human gut; feature: human-associated habitat; material: faeces | place: Denmark | collected 2008/2010 | reverse complement strand
AATACATTTTTAAAAGTGGCAGCAACACAAAATTTTTCAAAGGCAGCAGAACAATTGGGATACTCTCAATCTGCTGTGACGATTCAAATACGGCAATTGGAAAAAGAACTTGGGATATCACTGTTTGAAAGGATTGGAAAACGGGTGTATTTAACAGAAAGAGGTGCGGAATTTACTTCTTATGCGAATGAAATTATGCGAATGACAAGTCGGGCTTCTTTGTTTGCCAAAGATAAAAAAGAAGTGAGCGGAACAATCCGGATTGGAGGGGTGGAATCTGTCTGCACAGCATTGCTTCCGGAACTATTGCTTTCTTTTCACAAACAATATCCGAAAGTGAAAACGGTTATAAAATCAGGGACAACAGAAAAATTGATGGAGATGGCAAAAAGTAATGCGATTGATTTTGTATTTACCCTAGATCGAAAGATATGCAGTGCGGAATGGGTAAAAGCAGTGCAGAAAAAAGAAAGAATATTATTTGTGACTTTAACTGAAGAGGGAACATATGAGAAAGAACAGATGACGATTCAAGAACTCGTAGAAAAACCATTTTTATTAACCGAACAGGGAGCTGCGTATCGATATGAGCTTGAGAGATTATTAGCTGATCGAGATTTAGAAATTTTTCCGATTTTAGAAATTGGAAATACAGAAACGATTATCCATCTGTTGAAAAAGGGAATGGGTTTTTCTTTTTTGCCGGAATTTACAGTCAGAGAAGAATTGAGGAAAAAGCGTTTATCAGAAATTCAGACAGATATTCCTACAGTTGAGATGTATAGTCAGTTGTTATACTGTCGAAATAAATGGGTAACACAGGAGATGGAAAGATTTATTGAACTGGTAAAACAATATGAAGGGCAGGAAACGAAAATAGATTGACAATAAAACATTCGTTCTGTATCATGTCTTTATAAAAGAATGAGAGACAGGAATTAAGAAGTTAAGAGAAGGAGAAAAGAATTGGAATTTTTAAAAGAGGTCTTTTCACTTTATGGAGAGCGAAAAGAATGGTTTATCCAGTTGATTTTAGAACATATCGGTTTGTCTATGACAGCTATTTGTTTAGCCGGAATTATTGGATTGCTTTTGGGAATATGGATTTCCGAGCATGAATGGGCAGCAGCTCCAATTTTAGGTATAGCCAATATATTTTATACAATTCCGGCTATTTCACTTTTAGGAATGCTGATACCATTATTTGGGATTGGAAATACTACGGCAGTGATTGCACTGACACTCTATGGAATTATGCCGATGGTAAGAAACACCTATGCAGGAATGAAAGGTGTGAGCAGCGAAATAATCAGCGCTGCAGAAGGAATGGGCAGCACAAAGCTTCAATTGATGATGAAAATTAAGCTTCCGCTCGCACTGGATGTGATTATTGCAGGGATTCGCAATATGGTTGTTATGACTATTTCAGTTGCAGCGATTGCATCGTTTATTGGAGCAGGCGGGCTTGGAGTTGCCATTTATCGCGGGATTACGATGTATGACACGGCGATGACTTTTGGAGGAAGCCTTGTGATTGCCGCAGTTGCTTTGCTAAGTGATTTACTACTTGGACAATTAGAAAAATATATTAAAAGAAGGAGAAAAATGTAAAATGAGAATATTAAAAAAAGTGGCTGCATGTCTGTTAGTTGTAGTGATGACAGTTTCGGCAGCAGGATGTGGAAGTGAAAAAAAAGAAACAGGAAAGGGGACAACAGGAACGATAAAAATTGCTACTAAACCGATGACAGAGCAGTATATTTTAGGGGAAATGTTAAAGCAATTGATTGAAAACAAAACGGATTATAAAGTTGAAGTGACAAAAGGAATTGGAGGAGGAACGAGTAATATTCATCCGGCAATGGAAAAAGGTGAGTTTGATCTGTATCCGGAATATACTTCAAGTGGCTGGGTAATGGTACTGGGAAATCAGGCAGGCGAGGTGTCAGATGACGAAATACTTGAAAAATTACAGAAAGAATATCAGAAAAAATTTCAAATGACATGGCTTGGACTTTACGGATTTAATAATACATATGCTCTTGCAGTCAGCAAAAAGGTTGCAGATAAATATCAGTTAAAGAGCTGTTCTGATCTTGCGAAAGTTTCAAAAGATCTAGTGTTTGGAGGAAACCCGGACTATATTGAAAGAGAAGACGGTTTTCCGGGTGTGTGCAAAGCATATGGATTGGAATTTAAAAATGTAAAAGATATTGATATCGGATTGAAATATAAAGCAATGGAAAATGATGACATTCAGGTGACGAATGGATTTACGACAGATGCTCAGATTTCTAAAGATAATATAGTAGTACTTGAAGATGACAAAGGATATCAAGTGAACTATTTTTGTTCTACAGTTGTAAGAGAAGAGGCATTAAAAAAATATCCTGATTTAGAGAAAACGCTTATGTTGATGAATGGAATTTTATCTGATCAGGAGATGGCAGAATTGAATTATCAGGTGGAAGTAGATGGAAAAGATGAAGCGGTTGTTGCAAAAGATTTCCTTATCAAAAAAGGACTGATCGAGGAGTAGAACTATGGAAATGATAAGACTGGAACATGTAACAAAAAGCTTTGGAGAGCATACGGTATTAGATGATTTTTCTATTTCTATTCCGGAAGGTGAGTTTTTAACGGTAATCGGACGTTCTGGCTGCGGAAAGACTACGATGTTAAAAATGATCAATGGTTTGAATTGTCCGGAAAAAGGGAAAGTTTATATTGGTGGAAAAGATATTGGCGAAGAGAACATCATTGAGCTTCGGAGAAAGATTGGCTATGTGATTCAAAATAAGGGGCTTTTCCCTCATATGACAGTGGAAAAGAATATAACGTATGTTCCGGTAATTAGTGGAAAGAAAGATAAAAAGACAAATCATGAATTGGCGTGCAGATTGATTGAGACAGTAGGGCTGGATCAATCGATGCTCTCAAGATACCCTTCTGAACTGTCAGGAGGACAGCAGCAAAGAGTTGGGATTGCACGTGCTCTTGCAGCAAATGCAAGAATTATGCTGATGGACGAGCCTTTTGGAGCTTTGGACGAAATTACCAAACAGGCAATGCAGGACGAAATTTTAAAACTTCATCGTAAACTTGGTATTACGATTGTTTTTATTACGCATGATATCAGAGAGGCGATGAAACTTGGTGACAGGGTGCTTGTGATGGATCAAGGGAAAATTGTTCAGCTTGATACACCGGAGAAGATAAAGAAAGAACCGGCGAATGAGTTTGTTTATCAGTTAGTGGGACAGAATTTGTTGTAAAAAATTAGAAGGTCTATGTGGTGAAAGTTTGAAAAAGAAAGAGACAGATTCAGATATACTTGAGTGGTGTGTTTTGAATTTGTCTTTTTTGATTCTGTAAAAGCATTATAATAGAGTTGCAAATTTAAAAAGCAATGAAAAAAGATTGCTATTTAAAAAAGCAATTAAAATCAGTTGCTTTTGTGCTGTAAATGCGATATGATTTACGTAGAAAAAGGGGTGATTTGTATGAGATATGCTGCTGTTATGTTTGATGTGATAGAATCACGAAAATATAGTGAGCGATATGAAGTGCAACAGATGTTAATGAATTGTATCGATTATCTAAATGGTATATATCGCGATAGCATAAAAAAAGAAGTGGTATCTAGTGCGGGAGATGAATTCCAAGGATTATTTTTAGATCTGCAATCGGCATTTGTATATATTCGAAAACTACAGATTTTGATTTATCCAATTAAAATAAGATGTGGAATAGGGTATGGAGAAATAAAGTATGATGTGGAAGAATGGACATCGGCTGCATTTGATGGGGAAGCATATTATCTGGCAAGGGCTGCAATTGTTTCAATTGGCAAACAAAAAAATAATGCGATATGTTTTCATACAAAATCTTTATATGACAAATATTTAAATGTTTTGTGTTCCTCAGATATGCAGGTGAAAACAAGTCAATCACAGACTGCGCAGCTCATAGAACTTGTTGCAGATATTATGTTACCGCTTGTCTATCGGGAAGAAGATAAAAAATTTTATGAATTCATATTGGAAAGCAGGCAGATTTTGATAGAACAAGGGCAGAAAAATAAGGGGAAAGACAAATATAGAGAAAATATGATCTTAAACGTAGAGTATGCTTTTGCTTTTGAAAACAGGGAGCACTATATGAAGAAAGAGAATAAAGAAGTAACGTTTTGTATGGATGAATTCTGGGCATTTGGAATGGCGACAGAGATTGCCCGAATTATGAATACAACACGTCAAAATATCGATAGATATATTTCTTCGGGAAAGATAAAAGAAAGTAGAACAATGGATAAAGCAATATTTGAATTGCTTGGGGAGGATATATGGTAAATTATTTACTCTTGATAGTTTTGCATTTGTTAGGTGATTTTTATTTGCAGACAACTAAGGTTGCACGGTGCAAAAATGCGAAAAAGAGCTCGGCTTGCGGGAAATGTAAGAAATGTGGAAAACACTCATGGGTAAACTGGAAGTATCTGATGCTGCATTCGTTGTTATACATAGCACCGTTTGTTGTTTTATACTTTATTATGGGGGCTGTATATGCAACTGCTATGATTGCTGTATTATGGGTAACACATATATTGATTGATACCGGAACTTGTTATTTTAATCGAAAGAATAAGCAAACGTTAGTGTTTTTGGCCGATCAGGCATTGCATATCGGAATGATATGTCTGCTCCTTCGATTTGTGACATTCAGCTGTTATACTGACGATTATTATGTAGTCTTAAAAGTAGTGTTTGTCGGTCTTATGCTGTTGATGCCTTGTTCAATTTTAATTAACAAGTTGCTGCAAGATATATATCCAGAGAGCGAGGAGATGGGTATATTTGATATTGGATCTATGATTGGAATTATGGAAAGAATTTTGACTGTAATTTTCGCGTATTTTGACAATTTTCCAGCAGTAGCAATTATTATTACAATAAAAACTTGGGCTAGAACAAATGATCTTAAAGAGTCAGAGTTCAGAAATAAATACTTATTGGGAACTTTAACAAGTATGGTTTTAGCTCTGGTAATCTTTATCATTTATAAATTATTGTAGAAAAGAGAGGATTGAAATTATGAATATTCAAATATTTGGAACTAATAAATGCTTTGATACAAAAAAAGCGATGCGCTATTTTAAGGAACGAAATATTAAGTATCAATTTGTTGATATGAAAGAAAAGGGACTCAGTAAGGGCGAATATAATAGTATCAAACAGGCAGTAGGCGGATTGGAAAAAATGCTAAATCCTAAATGTAAGGACAAAGATGCACTGGCAATGATTCAGTACATTGCAGATGAAGATAAAGATGAGAAGGTGTTAGAGAATCAGAAAGTTTTATTGACGCCAATTGTAAGGAATGGAAAACAGGCAACAGTTGGATATCAGCCGGAAGTTTGGAAAGAGTGGAAATAGATTGGAAAAAGTTGAAGAAAGACGAAAGGAACTGAAAACCATCGAAAAACTATCTATGACAGAGATTCATAAATTAGCTGATCTTGCTTTAAAGGTCATTTCAGTGAAAGTAAAGCATTATGCCGGTTTGATGAATGTTCAGTATGGGCGAATTACAATTCGAAATCAGAAAACCAGATGGGGAAGTTGCAGCAGCAAAGGGAATCTGAATTTTAATTGTTTATTGATGTTGGCGCCAGATGAAGTGGTAGATTATGTGGTGATACATGAATTGTGTCATTTGATAGAAATGAATCATTCCAAAGCATTTTGGAAACAGGTGGAGCAGATGATGCCGGATTATAAGAAGCATAGGAAATGGCTTAAGGATCATGGGAATGAAATAATGGAACGGATGAGTTGAATGTTGACAATCCAAATATCATAGTGCTAAAGTGAGCATATACTAAGCATATGATGAGTTTTAAAAATTGGGACTAGCAACTGCAGGAATATGTGTATCCATGAAAAAGAAAAAAGAGGATTAATTTAATCCCAAATATTCATAACTTTTGGAATAGAGATGAAATTTATTACATGAGTCAACTAAGATTAAAATAGTACTGATTATGCTTCCTGAGATGAGAATTGTTGTTAGTTTTGTTTTAGAAGGACTTGGTGATGATTTGATTGTAGAGAAAGTCTTATTTCTAAAATTATGGAGAAAAGTTATAGAAACAGTACTTGACAAGATGGGAAAAGTAATGTTACTCTAATATATGAAGAGCGAAAGCGTATTATATTTTTGTATAATGCGTTTTCGCTCTTTTTGTGTATTTGGCAGCATGCTTCGCTGACAGATGAAAGCTGTTAATTTTTATAAAATGGAGGTATAAGTTTGAATTATGAAGAATCAAGTTTCTATGCAAAAAACAAAAGAACTTATCACGCAATTAACATGGGAATTTATAGGAAGTATATTTATTGCGGCTGGAATTTATAACTTTGCCGTGCAGGCAAAATTTCCAATGACAGGATTTTCGGGTATTTCTATTATTTTATATCGGTTGCTGAATGTTCCGATTGGACTTTCGACTATTATACTAAATATTCCGTTGGCTATTATTTGTTATCGACTTCTCGGAAAGAAATTCTTTGTTAGCTCGCTGCGATGTATGGTACTTTCTTCTTTGATGATTGACTACGTAGCACCACTGTTTCCAGTATATGAAGGGGATCGATTATTAGCAGCTCTTTGCACAGGGGTATTTGGCGGAATCGGATATGCGTTGATTTATTCTAAAAACTCATCTACTGGTGGCTCAGACTTTATTATTATGGCAGTGAAAGCAATCAAACCACATTTATCTCTTGGGAAGATTGCATTTTGGTCTGATGTAGGAATTATTCTGGTGGGGGGAATCTTATTCCGTGATATTGACGGTATTATTTATGGAATGGTTGTGAATTTCATTTTTGCTGTTGCAGTAGACAAATTAATGTACGGAATAAATGCGGGAAAACTTGCATTAATCGTTACAGAACATGGCACCAAAATTTGCGAAGTGATAGATGAATGTTGTCAACGAGGAACTACTATTTTAAAAGGTCAGGGTGGATATTACGGAAATGAAAAACAAGTAGTTATGTGTGCGTGCAGCAACAAAGAAATGTTTCATGTACAACAAGCCGTAAAGAAAGCAGATCCGGAATCTTTTTTGATTGTGCTTGAATCCAATGAAGTTCATGGAGAAGGATTTAAGATGATACAGATTGGAGAACAATCAAATTAATAGAATAAAGAGAAGGATTGGATAATATTCTGAAGGCGGTGGTTAATAAGTGGGGGAATATGTTATACTGTCTAATAGTTAGAATCTTGATTGAAAATATTGAGGTACAGCTAAACGATAAAGGGGACGGAGAAGTATGGCACAACCACTTACATTAGCAATAACAACAATAGGAGATTTACTCCTAAAAAATAGAATAACAAAAGACAAGAATAATAAACCAATAGAGAATGTTCAGTTGGTAATTCCTGAGTATCAGCGTCCGTACAGACGCTATGGCATGGGTAAGACATATGAATCTGCTGAGAGAACACACCCAACAAGACTGAACAGACCACAGAGCGCATTTTTCGGCACAGACCAGTATGCTTATGAAGAACTGGTAGCCGAGATGTGCTCTTGTTTTATGGGGACGGAACTAAAGATGGAAGCCATATCGGAACATATTGATAATCATAAGGCATATGTACAGTCTTGGATTGGAGCAATCCGTGAAAAACCGGAGACACTAATTAAGGCGATAAAGGATGCGCAGGCGGCAGCAAACTATATGGATTATAAGGCAGGGCTTATTACGGAAAAAGAGTATGAGAAGGCATGTGGAGCTGTGATGGAAGTGAAGCAGAAGGGCAGGGAAATGGAACGATAAATCACACATTTGCACCCGCAAATCTCAACTTTTACAATAAAAGAAAAAGGCGGTGCAGCATATGTTTGGCAGAAAAAAGAAGAATAAAGTATATGTGGAATTAAATCCTGCAGAAGTGAAGCTTTTGATAAAAGCACGGATGAATTTCAGAAACAAGTGTATGGCACTCGGTAAACCAACGGAGGATATTAATGATCTTCTGTTGATGGTAATGAAATAAACGAGTGCTTCTGAGCCAGATTGAAAAAAAACATTCCTTATGTTATCATTATCAGGGAAACAGAAATAAAAAAGAGAGATGATTATATGTATAAAGATCCTTTTAAAGAGTATATACGACAATCAGAACCGAATAAACGTGACAAAGGATATGCCTGGCATACAGCAATTGGTCTTCAGGCGGTTGACGGATTAAAAACATCAAAGTATTTGATAGATACTGCCATTAAAAATATTGAGGGCGATATTTCTATTGATGAGGCGCAGGAGCTTCTTAATAGCTATTACGAAGAAAATCCAAAGTCTGGAGATGATGAACGTACAGAAGAAGCGGATAAGGTAGCGGTTAGGATAGCAAAAATTCTTTCGGAAAAGGCATTTAGCTTTACTCCAAATGAATATATTTCCATTCATAAGAAATTATTTACTGGAATATATGGACACGCTGGAAAAATTAGAGATTACAATATTACAAAAAAAGAATGGGTACTTGATGGTGCAACAGTTCTTTATGGAAGCGCATCAGAACTTCGAGCTACTTTAGAGTATGATTTTTCGGAAGAAAAGAAATTCAGTTACAGAAATTTAACAATGGATGAAATTATTCATCATCTTGCAATATTCGTGTCAAGACTATGGCAGATTCATATATTCGGTGAAGGAAATACGAGAACAACGGCAGTTTTCTTTATTAAGTATCTGCGTACACTTGGTTTTGATGCGACGAATGATATTTTTGCAGAAAATGCCTGGTATTTTAGAAATGCACTTGTACGTGCTAACTATAACGATTTAAAAAATGGCATTCATGAAACAACGGAATACTTGGAAGTGTTTTTAAGAAATCTATTGTTAGACGAAAGAAATGAGCTTCATAATCGATCAATGCATATTAGTAGATCTTTCAATAAAAAAATGGACATTGAAAGTGAGAAAGTGGACATTGAAAGTGTAAAAGTGGATATTCGAAATAAAATAATGAGTTTTTCGGATAGAATTTCGGAAAAAACAATAAATCACACAATTAACATTTTTTTGAAATGTGGAACAAAAGAATATTTTGGAAGAACTGTTATAGAAGAGATTACTGGTTTGAAAGCTTCAGGGGCATCTAAGTTGATAAAATTATTACTTGATAGTAATATAATTGTTCCTGTAAGTGGACATGGAAAGGGTAAATATCGCTTTTTATAAACTATTTCAGTCGATAAAAACAAAGATAAATAGAAATATGTGATGGCCGTAGAGCGTAAAACTCTGCGGCTTTTTCTATTTGAAGGGAGTGAAAAGAAATGCACAGCATTATCTATCTGGAAATCTTGTTTATCGCCAAAGTGATGGACAATGCCATTAATACAACAAAAACAATTATGATTCAGAGAAGTCGGTGGGTACTTGCAGGAATTGCGGTGATACTTTCCGACTTTATTTATTTCTGGATTATGCGAAATGTGGTGACTTCCGATAACATGCTAACCATGCTGATTGTTGCGGTTGCAGGTGGTGTGGGTTGTTCTCTTGCATGTTTTATGAATGACAAGCTTTCCAAGGATCGAACGTACGTCAATGTAATCATGTCAGACAATTTGGAAACTATGAAGAATCTGAGAGATTTTTTAGCAGAGCACCATATTACCAATGTTACTGCTGATAGCTATACATTGGATTGGGACACCAAAACAATTACAATAACAGCTTATCCGGAAACCAAAGCAGAGGCCATTGAACAGGCCCGAAGGATAGACCTTCTTACGTATCTGTCCTGTTGTGAACCGGGAAATCTGGTTCACATTTCAGGAAACAATTATTGCACCAGAGAACATGATTCTTTAAAAATCAGTAACGGAAAATGGTACTGGTTTTCCAGAGGAATCGGTGGTGTCAGTGCGTTAGACTATCTGATGAAAGTCAAAGAATATTCCTTGCCGGAAGCAGTGGAATTAATCGTTGGTCGTGATGCGATTGTGGAACTACCAATCAAAGATTATGAATTTAAAACAAAACCAGTTAAGAAACTATTAATGCCGGAACTGACGGATAAACCATATCGTGCAAAGCAATATCTAAGAGAAAGAGGAATTCATCCGGAAATTATTCAGTACTGCATTGATAACAGTTTACTCTTTGAGACTGCCAAATATCATAATGTAGTATTTGTTGGCTACGACAAGCAAGGTATTGCAAAGTATGCTGCCATGCGAGGAACGAAATCAGCATATAAAGGAGAAGTTACCGGCAGTGACAAACGATTCTCTTTTTCCATATCTGAAACGACAAATGCAGAGCATGCGCATTTGTTTGAGTCGGCAATTGATCTGCTTAGTTTTGCAACGTTGGAATTGCAGGAAGGACGCAACTGGAAACAGGACGCGTTGCTTTCACTTGCGGGAGTATTTCAAACCAAAAGAAAAGATGTAGTTCCGGTTGCGTTGAGCCAGTATTTGAGTGATCATCCACACGTTTCCGTGCTTCATCTTCATTTAGACAATGATGAAGTTGGACGTGGAGCTACGGAAGGTATTATTGGTGGTCTTTCAGATAAGTATGAAATTTATGACGAACCACCAGAGGAAGGCTTTAAAGATTTGAATGATCAGTTGAAAGCCAAGAAGGGTCTCAATAAAAAGAAGGAGGAACTATCACGATGATGGAAGAAGAAACAAAAGAGCAAATGATTCGCGTAGTGCTCGTGGAACCTGGAAAGTATGCCAGGGAAGCAGAAATCGGGACTTCGCTTTCGGAACTTCAGGAGGTATGTGGAGGATGGATCCAGACCTATTATCCATTCGAGGAAATGGTCTGCATTGTTTGCAATGATGAAGGTAAATTAATAGGGATGCCACTGAATCGTGGTATCAAAGATGCAGAGACGGACGAGCTGATTGAAATCATAGCTGGTCCATTTTTTATTTGTGACTGCAGTACAGAGAACTTTGGTTCTCTCAGTAAGGAACAAGTGGAACGCTATATCGAGCAGTTCAAAAAGCCGGAAAGATTCTATCAAATTGATGATAAAATCATCGCTGTTCCTTATGATCCAAGAGCGAAAGCGATGGAAAGATAATCTTAGAATAAGGCGACAAGGGTATGGCGTCTTTAGTCTAGCAAGCATCGCCTTTGGATATCCAAAGGCATCTTGCTGGGGTAGCCCCAGACCCTTATGCGAGAGGAAGTGAGTGATTTATGTGAGAAAACGAGATTGCTGTTTTCTGGTAATATTGACTGAAGAAGAAATGGCAAAGCTGATGAAGCAGGTTCAGAAGACGGGGCTGTCTAGAGAAAATTATATTCGAGCTCTTATTGAAAATTTTCCCATCCGAGAGCGACCGCCGAAGGAGTTCTTTATGCTTCTGGAGGAAATGAGAAGGATAGGAACCAATATGAATCAGATTGCCAGACAAGCCAATTCCATTGGTTTTGTCGACGCCAATGCCTATTGGGAAAATGTAAAAGCTTTAGAGGACGCTATCAGTGATATTAAAGAGGAGGCGAGAAAATAATGGCAACCACATCTATATGGAGAGTGCATGGCTATATTGGAAAAGTGCTTCTTTATGCAAAGAATCCTGATAAGAAGACCGTACAGGAAAGTATTCCAGTGCCCAAAAATGCAAATGTAAATTTTCTAGAAGATGTGATTTCTTATGCTTGTCGTGAGGATGCTACTCAAGAGAAACGCCTTGTGAGTGGGATTAATTGTAAGCCAGAAACGGCACGTGAGGAGATGATGAAAACAAAGCTTCTGGAGAAGAAATCAATGAGGAATACCAAGAAGCGCTAGAGGAGATTAAAACAAATAATCCATATGATGAGTTGGAAATGTCCGGCTCACGTGCAGTATGGCCAGAGGTACTTTCTGTATATGAGGTTAAAATGACAACAGATCTAAATAATCCGCAGGAAGTAGCTACAGTTACGGATGAGAAAAAGGAAATCCTGAAAGAAATTTTCTGGGCAATGAATCAAATCGATTATGATTCATCAACGCGTACAGTGACGAGAATTGTCGAAACAGATGATGGGAATGGAAACATTCTGGAGGAAGAAGTACAAGAAACCATTACTACACTTCGAATTGTTGTTAGCCATAAGACTGCAGATGAGATGGCACAGGAATACGGATGTAATGCCGACCAGAAGGAACAACTTATTGCATTGTTAGATACAGAAAATAACAGCTTGTGGTCGAATGTGCTATATGGAATCTATGCCGCAGACGATCAGATAGTAGCAGTAGCGGCTTCACAGCTTGGAAATGTAGGTGGTGGGCCATATTGGTCCTGGTATGGATTCAGTTCTCGTGTGGAATGGTGTGCATGTTTTGTAAGCTGGTGTGCAAATGAATGTGGTTACATTGATGTAGGTGTGATTCCTAAATTCGCACTTTGCTCTTGGGGAGCACAGTGGTTTAAAGACAGAGGTCAATGGGGAGATAACTCCATGGAACCGGCACCGGGAACGATTATCTTTTTTGATTGGGACGGAGATAGAGATCCAGACCATGTGGGAATTGTTGAGTATACGGAGAATGGTGTGGTACATACCATTGAAGGTAATTCGGGGGATACATGCAGAAAGAGACAGTATTCGGTAGGAAATGGCCAGATATATGGGTATGGATTGCCGGCATATTAGGATGAATGAAAAAGAACACGCTCTTCATCGGGTGACTTGCAAAGTGGCAGGTTGCTCGATGGAGGGCGTTTTTGTTGCGTTTGCCTTTACAAACTGGCGTCTCGTCTTACAAATGAATGCAGTAAGGTGTAAATAATCTTCATCACCTAAATTGTTACAGCATATTAAATTAGGTGGAGACATTGCTATTTCGACAAAACAGGAGTATACTTTACTGTGATAATGTGTAATTTGGTGTCGGAATATGCAAATACACGCAAGAACAGATAAATTTGGATCAGATTGGTGCAGGAGGTAGCGCATGACAATCAGTTATGAAAAACTGTGGAAACTTATGAAACAGAACAAAATGAGAAAAAAAGATTTAGCAGTAGCTGCTGAACTAACACAATATGCGATGACAAGACTTGGAAGAAATGAAACAGTTAGTATGGATGTAATGATTAGATTGTGTAAGGTGTTTCATTGTGATATAGGCGATTTGATGGAAGTCATTGAGGAAGAATAATTAAAATATCTGAGAGTGTAATAAAGAAAGAGGTAAATAAATGTCAGCAATAAATGATTTGATTTTGCAAATACAGGATTCCGCATTAAGAGATCGTATTCAAAAAGAGGTGGATAAACTTTCCAAGCAAAAAAAATTTGGACTTGTGTTCGAGGAACATCTCCCAGAATGTACTCCTTTATATGGTATGCCTATAAAGAGAGGTAGTAATATTATGCGTGTGGACGCGGAAATAGATAAATCTATTTATATCGTAAAAAATGTAGAGGAAGATACTGTTGTTTGTATTAAGAAAGAGTGTTCAGAAGAAATATATACATTTAATCGTAAAGATGTAGTACGTATTGCAGAAGTAGGAGAGGCGATATATCCATATTTAAAGCCATTGGATTCGGTATGCAATGCTGTGGATAGCGATTTGTGGCATCTTTTGATTGAATCGGATAATTATCATGCGCTTCAGTTGCTCGAATATGTGTATGCAGGAAAAATTGATTGTATTTATATAGATCCTCCGTATAACACAGGTGCAAAGGATTGGAAATACAATAATGATTATGTTGACTCAAATGATAATTATCGTCATAGCAAGTGGTTATCGTTTATAGAACGACGTTTGAAACTTGCGAAAAAGCTATTAAATCCTCAAGAATCTGTATTGATTATTACAATTGATGAAAAAGAATATTTGCATTTAGGATGTTTGTTGGAAGAATTGTTTCCAGAAGCAAAGATTCAAATGATTAGCACTATTACAAATCCAAAGGGAGCTCCAAGAGTAAACCAATTTATGAGATTGGATGAATATGTGTTTGTTGTGCAGATAGGTAAAGCGTGTCCTACAAAATTATCACTTTCAGACGATTTTCGATTAAACGCGAAAGATAATCGTGTTAATAAATTGAGATGGTCAGGCTTAGCTAAAACGCAATATACTCGAGAGGGACATCCAAATACATTTTATCCGATATATTTGAACAAAGAAATGAGTCATATTGTCGAGATTGGAGATCCTATAGGAGTAGGTGTTGACAGGCATACTATTCCGGATAAAAAGGGATGTGTGACGGTGTGGCCTATTAATAAAACGTCAGGAGCCGAAGCACAATGGAGTTTATCTGCGCCTAAATTAAGAGATGCTTTATCAAAAGGATACGTTCGAGTATCTCAAACAGGATCGGGAGGAATATATTATCTGACATCAGGGGTAATCAAACAAGTTGAAAATGGTGAATTTATTGTTACTGGAAGAGATAAAGATGGATCCATTATTGTAGATGAATCAGGATTTGAATATAAATTTGTTCCGGGAACAGCATGGAGAATTACTTCACATGACGCAACTCGATATGGGTCTGATTTGATAAAATTATTTATGCCTGATAGAACATTTCCTTTTCCTAAATCCTTATATGCGGTCGTAGATTGTATACGATTTTTTGTGGCCGATAAACCAAATGCTATAGTTCTTGATTTTTTTGCTGGATCTGGAACAACTGCACATGCAGTTATGTTACTTAACCGTAAAGATGGTGGAAATAGAAAGAGTATTTCTGTAACTAATAATGAAGTTGGTGCAAAAGAAGAACAGATATTTATTAAAAAGGGTGTTCGTCCAACTGACGAAGAATGGGATAACTCTGGAATTGCAAAATATTGTACTTGGCCAAGAATAAAATCCGCAATAACGGGTGTAACCACGGAAGGTAAGCCGGTAAATGGTAATTATAAATTTATTGAGGAATTTTCTATGGCGGAAGGCTTTAAAGAAAACGCTGCATTTTTTAAACTGGGATTTTTAGATAAAACAGAAATAGCATTGGGATTGCGTTTGGAAGATTTATTACCCGTATTGTGGGTGAAAGCAGGATCTAAAGGAGAATGTCCTACTGCAGACAATAATATAAATCCCAATATGATGATTTTTCCGAAAAATAAGTTCGCGGTACTGATCAACGAGAATTCATTTGCAGATTTTGCAGATATGATAAAGTATGAAAAAAATATTGAAACTGTATTTATTTGTACAGATTATGAGGTGAATTATAGAGCGATGGCAAAAAATCTAAACGTAGGAAAGACTTATCAATTATATAGGGATTATCTCGATCATTTTAGAATAAATCATGGGAGAAACTAGAAATGATTAATGAATTATTTTCTTTTCAAAAACAAGCAGTTAAAGAAATGCGATTAAAAATAGCATTAGCATTAAATAATTATAGATTGTTAAAAATTCCGCAAGTTGTGTCGCTTCAAGCCCCAACAGGGTCGGGAAAAACAATTATTATGTCTGCACTTATTGAAGATATATATTATGGGTCTGATACTTTTACAGAGCAACCAGAAGCTGTTTTTGTATGGCTTTCAGATTCCCCGCAATTAAATGAACAATCAAAGCAAAAGATCGAGCTCAAGGCGGATAAAATTAATTTGTCACAATGTGTCGTGATTACTGATGATGATTTTGATAGAGAAGTTCTTGAGGATGGCCATATTTATTTTTTAAATACACAAAAACTTGGGAAAAATGGTAATTTGAACAGCCATTCAGACAGTAGAAAATATACGATATGGGAAACAATTGAAAATACCATAAAATCTAAATCGGATCGTTTGTATTTTATAATAGATGAAGCACATCGTGGTATGCAAGGAAGAGCAGCAGGTGTTGCAACAACTATCATGCAACGATTTATTAAGGGAAGTCCTCAGCATAAATTGTCACCGGTTCCTGTTATTATAGGGATGAGTGCGACCGCTGCACGTTTTAATGCGCTTGTTGGAGATACAAGTTCTACTTTGCAGAAGGTAATTGTGTTTCCAGCTCAAGTACGTCAATCAGGCCTTTTGAAGGATCGTATTGTGATTACATATCCAGATGATCCGACAAAACATAATGACATGGCTGTATTACAGGCGGCTACAGATGAGTGGCAGGATAAGTGCAAGCACTGGTACCAGTATACTTATGAGCAGCATTATACAAACGTAAATCCAGTGTTTGTTATTCAGGTAACAGCGGGATCGGGAAAGAAAGTTTCTGATACAGATTTAGATGATGTAATTGCAAAAATTGAAGAACGTGTAGGTGAATCATTTAAAGAACATGAAGTGGTACATACTTTTGGCTCGACGGGAACACTAACAATTCATGGATTAAATGTTCCACATATAGAGCCATCTGCAATTGCAGATGATCGAAGAATTAAAGTTGTTCTTTTTAAGGAAAATCTGTCAACAGGATGGGATTGCCCTCGTGCTGAAACAATGATGTCCTTTAGACGTGCAGAAGATGCAACGTATGTTGCTCAGTTGTTAGGACGTATGGTTAGGACACCTTTACAGTGTCATGTATTGGTAGATGATTCATTGAATGATGTTCGCTTATTTTTACCATATTTTAATCGCGGAACTGTTCAAAAAGTCATTGATGAATTACAAGCAGCAGAAGGCGGCGAAATTCCAACTGTTGTAGATGGAGAATCATTGGAAGAACAAACATATGATACATGGTCTGTACATACTAAGAAAAAAATACAACAGCAAACACCTGGACAGATGACGTTATTGGATTATTTTAATGATCCTCAATTTGTTTTACAGGGAAATAATTCTACCAAAAATGGAGATAACACCGTAAATACGGATTCGAAGAAAATTGATAATAAGCCAGAAAGTATAACTGGACTTAGTTCTCAGTCAACTACACAGGAAGCTACTGGAGAAGAACAAAAACCAATTGGTTTTAAGACTCCAGTAAATGAAACACAAAATGAAGCTCCCGAGCAAAAGAATGGATTTGAAAAATCAAATGAGGCCAATGTTCAGCAAACGGTATTTTTTCCTGAAATTGATAGAGAGGGTATTACAAAATTTATCAATGAACAAGGTTTTTTAACTTATATGGTTCGCCAAGTTAAGATTAACAGTTACTTAAAATCTTTACTCAGTCTTGCAGGATTACTTACACAGTTTAATATCTGCATTACTGCAGTTGATGATGTTAAAAATGATGTTGCAGAACTGATTCGAAAATATGTAAAGAATTTACATAAAAATGGAAATTATGAAGAATTAGCTAAACAGGTTATGGAAATGAAACTTTCCATTCAGATTTTTGATGTGTTTGGAGAAGAACTTCAGCAAAATAATTTGTTTGACTATTTTACTACGTCAGAAACAGATTTGGATCGACAGCTGAGAGCTGCAGATGCCAAAATGGGTGGTTGCGGATTTCCTTTAGCATATGGGCGTAAATACTATGATTTTGATAATCCAAATGCTTTTAAAGTGGATTGTATTCTGTTCGCGTTTGATACTGAGTGTATTAATCAATTAAATGATTACGCTGAAAAGAAATTTCATGAGTTGAATGATGATTATCGAAAATATGTGGTATCAAAATCAGAAAAATGTAGAAAACAGTACAGTGACATTGTAGCGGACAGTGATATTGTCAGTAAGCATAACTTTACATTACCAGAAACAATTAGTGCAAAAGTTGAGCAGGGTGGGACGGTATTCCATGATCATCTGTTTGCAAATGAAGAAGGTGCTGCGAAGATTAAATTGAATAGTTGGGAAGCAGCTGTTCTTGCAGAGGAACAGAAGCGAGTAGACTATGTATGCTGGCTTCGCAATCCACCACGTCAGTCTTGGTCATTAAGGGTGCATTATGAAATGGATGGTATGAACAAGGAAATGTTCCCGGATTTCATAGTTGTTCGAAGGGATAAAGAACTCGGTTATGTTCTGGATATTTTAGAACCGCATAGTCCGGATTTTAAAGATAATCTTGGTAAAGCGAAAGGTCTTGCAAAATATGCTGAGAATGAACCAAGAATCGGAAGAATACAGCTTATTCGAATTGGGAAAGATGCTGCAGGAAATAATAGGTTTAAACGATTAGATTTAGCAAAAGGAAAAATCAGAAATAAGGTTCTTGTAGCAATTAACAACGATGAGTTAGATCATATTTTTGAGACAGACGGAATGTTTGAAGATTAATATTTAACTAGGAAAGGCAGAAAGTTTCATGAGACAAAACAAAGAGAATAGTAGAATATATAATTTTATAGATTTGTTTGCGGGAGCTGGTGGCCTTTCAGAAGGGTTTATCCAGGCAGGATTTTCCCCTATCGCACATGTAGAAATGAATTCTTATGCTGCGAAAACATTAGAAACACGAACGGCATACTATTATCTAAAAGAGACAAATCAACTCAATGTGTATCGTGATTATATGCGAGGAAAGATTTCGAGAGATGAATTCTTGAAGCATATTCCGGAAAATCAGCTCAAATCAGTTTTCTGTGAAACAATGTCGGATGAAACCTTACCGACATTGTTTGAAAGTATTGATGCTATTCTTGAAGAAAAAGGAATTAGTAAAATCGATGTCATTATTGGAGGTCCTCCTTGTCAAGCATATTCCTTAGTTGGAAGGGCACAAAGTAGTCATATGGAAACTCCGATGGCACAGGATCCACGAAACGAATTATATAAATTGTATGCTGATTTTCTAAAGAAGTATCAACCACAAATGTTTGTGTTTGAAAACGTTATGGGTATAATTTCCGCAAATGGTGGAACAACGTGGGAAAATGTGAAAACACGTTTACGAGATGTCGGTTATGAGATTGAATGTCGCGAACAGAATTCAAAGAATTTTGGTGTGTTGCAAAATCGAAGACGAATGATTATTGTAGGTTGGCTCAAAGATAGTGGTATGAGGTATCCGGAATTTGAGAAAAAAGAAACGTCAGCGATTGTAAATGATTTGTTGTGGGATTTGCCAAAGTTGTTACCGGGAGACCATTCGGAAGCATATGTCACTGAAAAGTATAGTGATTATCTTCGAGATAACGGTCTTAGAACAGATGAAGATGTTTTGACACATCATATTTCCAGACCAAACAAGGAAAGAGATATAGAGATTTACATTCGTACGATTGAAATGTGGAATAATGGGCATAAGCGTTTAAATTATAATGACTTGCCAGACGAACTTAAAACGCATCGAAATAGAAAGGCCTTTTTAGATCGTTTTAAAGTAGTCGAAGGGGATGAATCTTGCTGTCATACTATGCTTGCACATATATCAAAGGATGGACATTATTTTATTCATCCGGATATCGAACAGCATCGATCAATTACAGTTCGTGAAGCAGCTCGTATCCAGTCGTTCCCGGATAATTACTTTTTTGAAGGACCAAGAACAGCACAGTTTGTTCAAATAGGAAATGCAGTGCCGCCGTTGATGGCAAAAGGAATTGCGGAGGGGATTGCGATTGAACTTGATTTAGGAGAAAAATAATGGAACAAAATCTTCTACTTGAACAATATGGACGATACAAAAAACAACATTTAGAAGAGTCTCCTTTTAAGTGTTTACTTAATGCGGATATTGAATTAAATCCACATCAGATTAATGCGTTTTGTGCAGCAATACAAGCACTTAAAACGGGTGGAATTATTTTGGCCGATGAAGTAGGTCTAGGTAAGACTATTGAGGCAGGATTAGTTCTTAATTATGTATTATCTTCAGGAATTAAAAAAGTTCTTATTTCACTTCCGGCGACGTTGCGTAAACAATGGGAGATTGAACTTCAAGAAAAGTTTAATATTGAATCAACTATTTTAGACAGAAACGCTGTTAATAGGGATTCCTTGGAAATAAAAAAATGGTTAGAGGATGATAAGAAGATTAGTATTGTTCTGACGTCATATGATTATTCATCTAAATTGTTAAAACGCTTTCCGAATGTAAAATGGGATATGTTGATTATCGATGAAGCACATAATCTAAGAAATGTTTTTCATGGAACAAAACGTGCGAAAAATCTATATGATAGAACAAAAGGAATACCTAAAATCCTGTTAACAGCGACTCCTCTGCAAAACTCACTTTCGGATTTACATGGGTTAGTGTCTTTTATTGATCCAAGAATTTTTGGTTCTGAAAAAGCATTTAATAGAAGATTCGTAGAATGTGGAGATTATGATGAATTAAAAAAGGAACTCATGCCCGTTCTTTATAGAACGCTTCGTAGAGATGTTGGAAAATACATGGCGTTTAGTAAAAGAAAATGCATTACTGTGGATTTCCATCTAAGTATGGAAGAGAGTTCATTATACGACGAGGTTAATGCATTTCTGAAAAGAGAACCTTTGTATTCTATTCCAAACTCGAATAAAGGACTCGTCATATTGGTTATTCGTAAATTATTAGCTTCATCAAGTTTTGCATTAATAGAAACATTTGAAATACTGATGAATCGTTTGGAAAAGTTGCATGAAGGAACAAGATCTGCAAAAGCACAAGAAGGTTTTGATTTGTTCTGGGACTTTGTAGAGGATGAGATTGAAGAAATTGACTTTGAAGAAGTTGATGATGATGACACTATCATAAAAAAACAGGCCATTCAAGAGGAAATGAACATAGTTCAAAGAATCATTGACCTTGCGAAGGCAATTCAATTAAACGCAAAGATTACAGCTTTGAATACTGCGCTTAATACTGCATTTGATCAGCAGAAGAAAGATGATATCAATCAAAAAGCAGTTGTATTCACTGAATCGAAAAGAACACAAAAATATATTGCTAATGAACTCAGAAAAAATGGGTATGGTGAAGAAGATATTTTACTGTTCAATGGAGATTTTGATGATGCTATGACAAAAGAAATATACAGAGCATGGCAGGTCAAAAATTATGGAAAGATTAATTATGGACGTAGCGTAGAGTATAAACATGCAATTGTAGATTATTTTAAAAATAATGCAAAAATTTTAATCGTAACAGACGCAGGTTCTGAAGGTTTAAACTTACAGTTTTGTAATACCATAATTAATTATGATCTTCCATGGAATCCGCAAAAAATTGAACAGCGAATCGGTCGTTGCCATCGTTATGGTCAGAAGCATGATGTTGTGGCAATTAATCTTTTGAATACGGATAATGAAGCAGATAGGCGTGTATATGAGATTCTTTCCAGAAAGTTTGAGCTGTTTGAAGGGGTATTTGGTGCGTCAGATGTTGCGTTGGGTGCATTGGAATCTGGTTCTAGCTTTGAAAAGACAATTCTGGATATTTATCAGAGTTGCGGGTCTGTTGCTGAAATAGATAAAGCATTTGATAAGTTAGACAAGCAATTGGATACAAAATTAAATAAACAAGCTGCAGCCTTACGATCAATATTATTAACTGAAAGTAGAACTGCAAAAGGAGCTGCGCTTGAACGGACGAAAAGGGATATTGAACAATATCTCCACGATGTTGAGTACTGGAATAACATTGCTGATGCAGACGTGGAAAAGAAGCTGCAATATTGGAAAATCGACAATTGGGGAGAAGAAACTTTTGGCTCACATGGAACTTTGTTTCTTGGAGCATTTCTTGATAATTCTTCGTTACTTTTTCCAGTATTACTGCTGTGTGATGAAAATGGAGAATACATAGATTTTACAGAATCAGATATTGTTCAAGCATTGGAAAACGCAGATGATTCAGATGTTAAATATTTTAAACCGACAGATGAAGAAATTGTGAAATTTCAAGAGATATATAATCGATTGATCGAAGAGGTTTTTGACCAACATAAAAAATCAATTACACCGATTATAAAATATAACAAGAAAAAAATAGAGAATTGGGTTGAAGTACAAACAGAACAATTACATGTTCAGTTGGGAGAGGCAAAAAAGGCGGTTGAAGACTTGATTTTCCAAGAATTGATGGCGACTGATTCTTTAGAGAAGAAAGATATTCGTAAGAAAATTCTGGAGAAAAAGAAGCAATCGGAAAAATTACAAAGAGAATTACCAAAACGTATTTCTGAGATTCAAAAGGAAGCGGAGACAGAAATTGAATGCTTTAATAAAGAACAAGAAATACATCCTATTTTAAAGATTGACATTGTACTAAAGTTTTAATAGGAGGCACAAAATGGCTGATAGATTTAAGTATGCAGAAGTGCGTCAAAAAGTCATCAAAATGTTAAAAACAGATCTTTTAGGACCAATGGATCCAAATGAGATTCTGGATGAAAATCCTCGCCATGCATACCTTGTTGGCATGTTAGCTCCGCAGTCTGAAATTAATGAGAGCGGAGACAATGAACAAGAAGTTGAAGGCGATATGTCATATGAGGGAGATGCAGATTATACTTCAGGAGAAGATGATGATAACGAACCTATAGCAGCAAATCGTTTTAAAACACCATCTTCAATCGGAATTAGTTTTTACATGGAATCATCGACACAGATGTTAAATCTAGATGTTTCATGGGGCGATTATACGAAATCTAAAGATAAAAAAGTAAATAAAGAAGGTAAAGAAATATCGATTAATACATATATGCGTCATCCACAAAAGGAGACAGTTGAAATTGATTTATTTTCGTTTGGTAAAAGCAAAGATTTTCCATTGGTTTGTGATTCTAATGTGTATTTACACATTTCGAAAATTTCTCTTAAACAAGGATATTCTTTGATTACAGCCTATGTGATTAACAAACGTAAAAATCCTGATAGTGACGTTGAGGGATTAATGTTCCAAGTGCATTTAAAAGCTTATTCTAAGGATAAGTCTGCAATTTTTGTTGCAGAACATATATGTAGAGAGATTTTGGCTGTTGATGAGTTTTATTTTGCACAGAGACCGATATTAGGAAGAGGAAGAGGTTGTGCAGCAACATGGACTGCAAATAAGGAAGGACGAGCAACTGAAATTGAATCTACATTTATTCCAGAGTATGAATTTCCTGGAGTAAGTGCAGCATTAGAAGGTTTTGACCCATTTTATTTCTCAATGCGAACATTGTCAGTCGCAAAGAAGAAAGATGATATTATCGACAGATTGAACGTATTAGCAGATTCATATGAAACATGGATAAAAGAAAAGCTAATTGATGATGATAAAATGTCTGATGTCGGTTTTAAAACTAAAATTGGGGATGGAATCATCGAAAAATGTAATGAGGCTCTGAGTAGAATACGAGAAGGCATTAATTTGCTAGAAACAGATGAAATCGCTTTTGATGCATTTTGTTTTATGAACAGAGCAATGATTTTACAAAGAAATATTATGAATTACTCGAAAAAGCACGGTGCTGGAATAGAGTGTAATTTTAAAGATTTTGTTGATCCACGAGATCCGAAAAATAACTTTGGGTGGAGGCCGTTCCAGATTGCATTTATATTAATGAATTTGAATGCTATTGTTGATCCAGAGCATTTGGATCGAGAAATCGTTGATTTACTGTATTTCCCAACAGGTGGTGGTAAAACAGAAGCGTATCTGGGACTTATGGCTTTTGTTATTGCTAATCGTAGATTGCGTGCGATCGATGACGATGAATACAATCGTGACGGTGGAGTGACAGCGATTTTAAGATATACATTACGTCTTCTCACTACCCAACAAAGAGATCGTATTACCAAAATGGTGCTTGCAGCAGAAATGATTCGAACAAGAGAGGTTTCAAAGTATGGTAAGGAGCCGATAAGTATTGGTTTTTGGGTTGGAGGCGGAGTAACACCAAACAATTTCGAAGAGTTGAGAGAAGATCCGGAAGATCCTGAGAAAACGAGAAATGCTAGACGCAAGAAGAATTTGATTTACAAACAGTTATTAACATGTCCGTTTTGTGGGAAGCCACTTACAGAAGACGAATTCTACATTGATATTAATACTAAATCTGTTGATATATATTGTGCAGATAAAACTTGTATGTTCTACAAATATAAACCGGGAGAAAAAATGAAAATCCCAGTATATTTGGTGGATGAAGAGATTTACGCAAAATGTCCGACAATTATTTTATCAACTGTAGATAAGTTTGCCAGACTTCCTTGGGATGTTGAAACAAATACTCTTTTTGGAAGAGTTGATAGAGTATGTAGTCGTGATGGGTATGTGGCGATCGGAGCGACACATTCCAAACATAGAAAAACGGAAGAACTTCCGGCGTCTACATTAACATCAATCAAGCCGTTTTTACCTCCAGAATTGATAATACAAGATGAGTTGCACCTTATTACTGGTCCGTTGGGAACTGTATATGGTGCATATGAAACAATTATTGAAGATTTGTGTACTTATTATGTCGGTACGAAAAAAATAAAGCCTAAATATGTGGTATCAACGGCTACTATTAAAAATGCTTCAGAGCAAACAAGATGTTTATATGCAAGAAAGAATACCGCGCAATTCCCGCCAAATGGATTTGAAATAGGTGACAGTTTTTATATCAGAGAAATTCCAATTTCACAAGATCCATTTAGAAAATATGTTGGCGTGTGTGCTCCAGGACAGTCTGTTAAGACAGCATTATTAAGAATATATTCAATACTATTACAAGAAGCTTATATCCTTTCACTTGATGAAGAGTGTATGGATTATATTGATCCATATTATAGTCTTGTTGGATACTATAACAGTATTCGAGAACTGGGCGGTGCAGTAAGATTGCTTCAAGATGACATTCCTGACAGAATACAGCGAATTAAGAAAAAATATAACATGGAGAAACAACGTTTCCTGAATCATAAAGTTGAAATTACTTCACGTATGTCATCTTATGATATTCCGAAAAAATTAAACCAGTTGGAAATAACTTGCAAGTCGAAAGACTGCTTAGATACAGCAATTGCGACTAATATGATTGCTGTGGGTATGGATGTTGATAGACTTGGTCTTATGGTTGTTACTGGACAACCTAAACAAAATTCAGAGTATATTCAGGCAACCAGCCGTATAGGACGTACGTTTCCAGGATTAGTAGTAACATTGTACAATCCTTATAGACCGCGTGATTTATCTCATTATGAGAATTTCACTGGTTACCATTCTCAGTTATATCGATTTGTAGAAGGAACTACAGCAACACCATTTTCTGCAAGAGCAAGAGACAGAGTTATGCATGCTTTAATTATTTCTGCTATACGTCTTCGTTATCCAGAAATGGCTACAAATGAAGGCGCTGCCGCAATAGGAACTCTTACGCAGGAACAAATCAGGGAAATAAAGAGTCTTATTTTAGAAAGATTAAATATTATTAAGCCATCTGTAAAAGCAGATACAGAAAATGAGATTGATGCATTTATTAACAACTGGAAATTGTTAGATTCACAGCCAAAAGGACTAAGATACTATGTGTTTAAGACAGACAAATATAATCGTTTAATGAACACGTATGGTGAAGTATGTACAGAGAAAGAAAAGGCTACTTTACGTTCTATGCGAGAGGTTGAAAGTGCGGCAAATATGTATTATTTCACGGAGGATTAAAGCCTATGTTTGACAATAATAAGTTGGGCGAAATTCGTCCGAATCAATTAATTACAACGTTTGGTCCAGGTGCAATTGTGGATGCTGTGAAGGATTCTGTTACAATACTGGATTTAAACTATTGGAAAGAAAAAGGTAAGAAAATAATTGATGGTAGATTAGCTTCTTATTTAGGTGTAGATTGCTTTTATATGCCTAGAACATCATATAGTGGAGATGTCCCAGTGTTATCTTTTCCATATACACATGTGTGTTCAAATGTAAAGTGTGGAAGACTTTTCGATGTGAGAGAAAACTTTGATTTGGATAAGTATTTAAAATTTGGAGTGACATGTCCTGATTGTCATAGACAAGCATATCCGTCCCGTTTTATTACTATTTGCGAAAACGGACATATGGATGATTTTCCATGGCACTGGTGGGTACACAAAGGTAACTCGACATGTAAAGGAACAATCCGAATGTATTCAACCGGAAATACTTCCACGTTGGCTGATATGTGGGTTGAATGTAGCTGTGGAGCAAAAAGAAGCATGAGTGGTGCAACTCAAAGGGAAAATTTTGAAGGCATGAAATGTAACGGACATCATCCGTTTAGACCAAATCACAAAAACGAAAAATGCGATAAAGATATAATTCCATCACAGCGTGGTGCATCAAACGTGTACTTTGCGGTTTCAAGAAGTGCTATTTCCATACCACCATGGATTAATCCTTTATACAATTTAATTGATGAGCATTTACGTATGATTGACAGTTATGAAGAAGATTTTGGTGAGATGGGATTAGATGCGATTTACAAGAAACATTTCTCTGCATATACGAGGGAAGAGTTTGACGCAGCTTTAGCTCGTAGAAGACAAAATATTCAAGAATTTACCGAAATTAAACAAATGGAATATAATGCGATTACTCATCATTCAGATCCGGCATATGCTTCTAACAAAAAACATTTTAAAGCAGAAGAAGATCCAATTCCGGAATACTTGAAAGAGTATTTTAAACGTATTATTCGTATAACTAGATTAAGAGAAGTAAGGGTATTGCTTGGATTTACTAGAGTAGATGCCCCTGATCCAGACGCGGACCAGCAGACAAATATTGTTTATCTTAATAAAGGAAAAACAGAAAAATGGCTTCCTGCTGCAGATGTTCACGGGGAAGGTATATTTATTGAATTCAACCAAGAAACCATTGATAAGTGGTTGCAGAATTCAGAATTAAATACTTTATCAACAAAATATGCTGAATGCTATAAAGAGTTTTGTGAATCGAAGGGGTGGACGTTAACCGTTTTACGTGATGCAAGATATGTTCTTATGCATACATTTGCACATTTGTTGATTAAGCAGATGTCTATGGCATCAGGTTATTCATCGTCAGCCATAAGAGAAAGAATTTATTTTGGTGACAATATGTCCGGAATTCTTTTATATACAGGTAGTGCGGATAAAGAAGGATCTCTTGGTGGTCTTGTGGAACTGGGAAATATCAATCAACTTAATGTTTTAATGAGAGACGCTTTTCAAGAAGCATTGCTTTGTACAAACGATCCGGAATGCTTAAATAATATTCCGGCAGGAAATAATTCGAATGGAGCAGCATGTCACTCTTGTTGTATGATTTCTGAAACAGCATGCGAAAACGGAAATCGTATGTTGGATAGAGGATTAATCGTACCAATTGTAGGAAGAGAAGAACAGGCGTATTTTAGAAAGTTGGTAAATGAGCTATGTCAACTGGAAACATAAATCTAGATATTTTATTGAATCAGATTCAGAATGACGCGTTAGCACAAACAGATACGGCGGTAAACGAAATCAAGAAACGTTATCCGAGTTTGTCTTTGAAGGAAGCGCAAGAAATTCATAAGATGATTATGACAACGATGAAATCATCATCGGATAATGTTTCATTGGTAGTAACAGCTCCACCGCTGTTCGCTATTCGTAACAAAGTGACAAAAGTTGTGGTTGATGAAATGTTAAATAGTGCACAGCGCAGCATAATCATAACAGGATATTCGTTGTCTGATTACTTTAAAGATTTGATAGATGTAATTATCAAAAAAAGTCAAGAAGGTGTTTTTGTAAAATTCTACGTGAACAACTTTGAGAGCCAGAAATGTTTCGATAGGTTGTGTGCATATAAAGGCAGGTTCTTGAAGATTTATAATTATCCGAAGCATATGGATACAATGTCTGCGTTACATGCCAAAGTAATTTCTATCGATCAAAGAGAAACACTGATTACATCAGCTAATCTGTCGTATCATGGTCAAGAAGGTAACATAGAGTTGGGAACACATATTGTTTCAAAAGATGTTGCAAGACAAGTAGAGCATATATTTACACAGCTTTTGTTTTCAAAAGTGTTTGAAGAAGTGAAATAAAATAAAAAAGAGAAGGTGCATTATGGCTAAGATGACACAGGAATTGATTGAAAAACTTTATGCGTTAGGAAAGAACGTATATGAAAAAAATGAAGATATAGGAAAGGCAGTTTCTGTAGTTCTTGCTGAATTTCCAGAATTGATTTCTGAGTCGTCAGCGAAATTTTATATCGGTTTAGTAAATGAGTTAATTATAGGTAAGGGTTCTACATGGAATCAAAATTCAGATTTGCTTGTTTATTATGTGGAAAAAATATATGCAGATTACGGAAAAAGTTCCGCTGAAAATGCGTATCAAGGTGCTATAAAATTTGCTCTTTCTAAAAGTAGAGAGCCTCTGATCTCAAAATTAAAAGAGATCAAAGATAAATATGGGTTAGAAACAAAAGATAGTAAAGTAGATGAGAAGCTAACAGATATTTGGTGGCCGTCTTTAGCGAACTATACACCGGGAATTTCTAAAGATCAGTGGATTGAATTACTTGCAGATTCAGAGATTATTGGTCCAGTGTGGGGAGAAGCTCTTGCAATGTTTTATACAGAAAAAGAAGGTGCTACTTGCAAATATATTGAACAGAAATTTGCAAAGAAAGTAGGTTCAGTAAATCCGACATGTATGAATTTGGCAAAATGCATACATGAAAAAACAGCGTGTCCACTTGCAGAATCAGAAGATGAACCGGGAAGAAATAGATACTGGTCTATTTTATTCCAAGGGCGAACTGCAAAAAAAGATGAACCTGGAACATGGGTATGGCGACTCCGTAGTGAGTTATACGACGCGTTGACGGAAGTAAACATATTAAGATTTTTATCTAAAGGTGGCGAGGAAGAAATGAAAACCAAGGATATCCTTGAAAAAATTAAAGAATATATAGCTGCCAAAGGCTTTACATACAAAGATAACCTGGTTGAGAATTTTTACCTCAGTTTAAAATCTAAACCGTTCGTTATTTTAGCAGGTACATCAGGAACCGGAAAAACAAAATTTGTTAAGTTGTTTGCAGAAGCAATTGGTGCAAATTACAAGCTGGTCTCTGTTCGTCCGGATTGGTCAGATTCATCAGATTTGTTTGGACATGTTAATTTGAAGAACGAGTTTGTACCTGGTGCAATTATTGATTATGTAAAACGTGCGGAGTTGGATTCTGGTAATCCATATTTCCTGTGTTTAGACGAAATGAATCTTGCAAGAGTGGAATATTATCTTAGTGATTTTCTTTCCATAATTGAGACCAGATACAGAAGTGGAAATGGAATTGTTACTGATGAAATAATTCTGGATAAGGTTGCAGAGAAGAAATATGGAAAAGTAATCTTGCCGGATAACTTGTATGTAATCGGAACCGTAAATATGGATGAGACAACATTTCCATTCAGTAAGAAGGTATTGGACCGTGCCAATACAATTGAATTTTCCTATGTAGATCTTGTTCCAGATTTTGAAGAAGAACACGATTCAATTGATCCGGTTTCTCAGAAAAATGATTTCCTTGTTACGGAATACATCACATTAAAAGCAGACACAGAGGGCAAGGACAGAGAATTAATTGTAAAGGTTTGTGAAGAATTACAAGACATCAATATGATTCTGCAAAAGGCAAATGCTCACGTTGGTTATCGTGTAAGAGATGAAATTGTTTTCTATATGCTTAATAACGATAACGCAGAATTATTGAATTATGAAGAAGCTTTTGATTTTGAAATCATGCAGAAGATTCTTCCGAGAATTCAGGGAAGTTCCGGAGCAGTAAAAGAAATGCTTTGTGAATTGTTCAAAAAGTTTGCAGTTGATTATACCGGACTTAGTCAGGCGTCTATCAGTGAACAGATGCAGGAATATATTAACGGAAAAAATTGCAAATATCGTCGCAGTGCGGAAAAGATTTGTTATATGATGAGGAGATTTGAAGAGGATGGCTTTACTTCCTACTGGCTCTGATAAGCTACTTGAAATAAGAACTGATAAAGTTAATGTTGTAATTAAGAGTAAAAAGAAGATAACTGCGCTTCCTACGAGTGAAGAGCAGTCTTCTTCGCTTGCCATAAATGGTTACAATATTGAATGTGTAAAAGTTGCGAGTCAGGGGATTGACGAGTTATATCCGGAAAGCAAAGGTTATACTTCGCAGAACCTGACGATTTATCCGTTGTTTTTTGAACAGACAGATTATGAGCTTATTATCAAATCCAGAAATAATGAATTTGTTTCATTCTGGAATGAAAATTATCTTTTAAGAGAAAAAGTTGGTCCTGTGACGGATGATGATAGCAGCCTTATTAGCGGTATTATTAATTTTGGAAACGAAGTTGGGTATTCAGACTTTGAAATTAATGTAGACGGAAGAAAACATTTGGTGATTCGTATTGAGGTATATCCAACAAAAGTATCTTACAAAGAAGATTATCAGATGATGATGGCTGACGTATCTGAAATGTGTTATGCGTGTGCTATTGATTTCATGCAGAAAACATATCAGGAATTTCAGGTCAGTGATAAGCAGAATACTGTTCCAACGATTTTCTTTCAGATTATATTGGCGGTATTTGATAAATATATGAATGCAGCTCGCAGAATTATATCATTGCCACATCACAAATTGATTACAGAACATACAGTAGTTCCGGAACACAAGGCCAAAAGAACGGATAAAATTTCTGAGAAATGGCTTATGAAACATCAGAATAATATAGCTGAAACGGCGACAGGATTTGATGTTTCAAGGGTTTTGGCTGTTAAAAAAAGGATTACATATGACACGAATGAAAACAGATTTGTGAAATTTATTTTAAAATCTACGATTAGAAAAGTCGAGGATTTTTTGAACCGATACTTAAATAGTGCGGTTGTTGTTGAGGAAAACATCATTGTAAAAGCTAATGAAATGATTTCCTCTATTCGTGGTGTGTTAAATACGTCTTTTTTACGAGAAGTATCGGATTTTAATACACTGCCAAGTATGTCTTTGGTGTTTAGCATGGCACCGGGATATCGAGAATTATATAAATATTATCTGATGATGCATCGAGGTTTAGCAGTAAATGGAGATATTTTCAGAATTTCCGTAAAGGACACTGCTCAACTCTATGAATATTGGTGTTTTATCAAGTTATTCAGTATTTTAAAGAAAGACTATAAACTGATCTCTCCGGATGTCATTAAGGTTGATAATAGTGGAATTACGGTATCACTTGTGAAGGGACGTAAATCGGAAGTACTATTTATCAATCCAAAAACAGGTGAACAGATTAGATTAGTATATAATCCGGCGGAATCTGAGACACAGACAGTAAATCAAAAGCCGGATAATGTGTTGGAACTTGAAAAATTAGGAACGGAAGTAGCGTATAAATATGTTTTTGATGCGAAGTATCGTATCGAGAATAATCCGTCAAATGCTTTCTATCCAGATGATAATCCAGGACCGAAGGTGGATGATATTAATACAATGCATCGTTATAGAGATTCCATTGTATATGAAAATAAATTGTCAAAATTTACTTTTGAGAAGACCATGTTTGGGGCATACATTTTATTCCCTTATGCGGATGAGAAACTCTACAAAGAGCATCGATTCTACAAAAGTATTGAAACGGTAAATATTGGTGGCTTGCCATTTTTACCAGGAGCGACAACACTGGTGCAGGAGTTGCTTAGTGATTTAATTGCAGATTCTAAAGAATCCGCATTTGAAAGAACCACACTTCCTAGAGGTATTGAAGAAAAGCTTGCGGTTGTTGATTGGAATAAGCGCGATGTTCTTCTTGGCACATTCAGAGATGTACAGCAATTCAAAGTATGTTATGACAAGAAGATGTATTATATTCCGGCAAAAGAAGTGGATGAAAATGAGTTGCCGATCCATTATGTGGCGTTGTATCAAACAACCAACAAGTTTGGAACGGAAGCAGGTGTTCGATATTATGGAGAAGTATTAAGAACAGCATTGGTTCGACGAGAATCCATTAAAGAGGTACCGGTTAGAAGAAATAATGGACAAGAATTATATTATCGATTTTTCATTCGTGAATGGAAAGAATTGCAGAAACCAATTCTTCCACGAGAAGTTGGATTTACGAAGAATTATACAAATTTGTTCTTGTTAGAGCATAGTGAATATATTCCGGAACTGCTTTTACGGAGCGAAGAAGAATACAGATTCTATTCCGAATTAAAAAGAAACGTAAATTCAGCTGAAATCAATGACAGTGGAGCAAATATCGGATTTGAGCATGAAGATACTAAGTTTGTTTTTGCTTCTGGTAATATCCTTGCAATTCGTGGAGAAAAGATTGTGGAACAAGTTCCGGTATCATCTTTTTCAAGAAAACCAGCAGCTACATTTAGAAAATTACAGAGAGCAACTGAAAGTAAAAAGAGTGACTAAGAGGCATAAGACATGGATAATGAAGCAAAATTAAGACCATTATACTTGGCGAAAATCTTATATGAGCGGACAGATGAAGATCATTATTTAACAACAGCTCAGCTGATGAAAATACTCAAAGAAGAATACGGGATTAATTCTCATAGACAAACAATTAAGTCAGATATTGATGTCTTGACAAAGTTTGGAATGGAAATTGAAGAAGTGAAGTCCACACAGAATAGATACAATGCCTTTGGTCGTAAGTTTGACCAGGCAGAATTAAAATTACTAATCGATGCAGTAGAATCTTCAAAATTCATTACTCAGAGTAAGAGTGACGAATTAGTTGAGAAAATCGGAACACTGACGAGTCAATATCGCGCGCAAGAGTTGAATCGAAATATTTCTGTTGAAGGCAGAATTAAACCTGGCAATGAAAAGATTTATCTTATTGTTGAAACAATTAATGAGGCAATCAATAAAGGAAAGAAGATTTCTTTCGAATGCTTTAAGTATAATGTTCGAAAAGAAAAGAAACTTAAACGCGAAGAACCTTATGTAATTACACCACTTCATCTGGTATGGAACGGTGATTATTATTACATGATTGGTGTTTATGATTACCAAAACAGATTGGGCATATTCCGTGTAGATCGAATAAATAAGATTCCGACCATACTGAAAGAAGATGGTATTCCTGCACCGGAAGGTTTTGATTTGAACCAGTATTTAAACACTACATTCCACATGTTTAACAGTGAACATGAAGAAGTGGAATTGATTTGTTCCAATGATTTGATGGATGCAATCATCGACAGATTTGGTGATGATGTAACTACATATGCGAATGATATGGAATCATTTAGAGTGGTTGTTAATGTGGCGGTAAGCCATGTATTTTATAGCTGGGTGTTTGGATTTGGTGGAAAGGTTAAGATAAAAGGACCGGAAACAGTGAAAGAAAATTATTCTAGTATGCTTAAAGCGGCATATGAGGGTGAGTGTAACTAAAGAAAGGAGAACTGTTCATGTTTGTTGTAGACGACATTGTCAGTTATTTTGTAAACCTAGGAATAGAAAAAATTGAACAGTTTCGTGATAGGAAGAAGTTAGAAAAATTCTGTGCTGAGATTAAAAATGAAATTGTAGATATCATCAATAAAAAATATGAGATAGAGCCTTATTTTGATGCACTTTCAAGTTTTTATGAAAGTAATAAGATTACCGACAAGATCTTGAATAGGATTTTTAATGTTGACAATGAAGAATCCGTAGAAAGCATGATTGAATCGTTGTCTAGGAATTTTGTCAAGCAATATGCAAGATATAGTGTGTATGAAACGACAGTAAAAGAAATATTAAACGGTATATACAAAATTATTTTTAACGGCTTAAATGCAAGTGGTGTGCTATCTGATAATGAAGTAACTCAGTTGTTAGTTGTAAAATATGGGAGAAAATCATTGCAAGAGATTTCCGAAGTCAAAGCAATGACAAGAAATCTGGAAGGTCAGATAGATTCGATTAAAACAATGATTGCTGAGAAGTCACTTTCTATGCCATATAGTTTTAATGTTTTAAGTGAAACTGATGAGAACCTTTTGGATAGTTCTGGATACTCAGAAAAAATAAAAAAAATAGAGGATGAAATACAAAAGCAGCATAATTTTCAAGAGGCAGTTGAAGAGTATCAGAAATTGTTGCCAGATTTATATGAATCACAAGGCATGAAGGAATCATTATTTGCTGATATTTATATTAACATAGCTTTATGTTATGCAAATTTAGAAAAATATTCTGATGCGAAAACTTATATACAACGTGCTGCAAGACATATTAAGAATAACGACAATTCGAAACTATATTATGTCAATGGTTATATTCAATGGAAAGAAAATGGAAGAAACAGTGGAGAAGCAGTGCGTGCAGAGATGCTAAAAGCGTTAAGTATAACCCCCAAATATATTTCTGCTAAGTTGTTATTGTGCATTTCAGAGGCATTATTGGACGAAGAAATTGTAAGCATTATTTCTAAATTGGATGAATTAAAACAAGAAGTGCCAGAAGATAGAATGGGAGAAGTATTACAAGTATATGGACTTGTATATAGGTTGAATGGACAGTTTGCAAAGGCTGAAGAATATTTTGTACAAGCAGAAAAAGAAGAAAGAGACATAGCGAATTTAGCAAATTTAGGAATTGTATATTATTGTTGGGCAACGCAAAATAATGTCAGTGACAAACGTCATTTGAAGTTAAATGTAGATTATCCGAAAATGTTTAAAGCAGTGCATTATTTGAAGCAGGTGATGGATGATACATCTAAAGAAGCTATGACGTATAAGACTGATATAATTGAAGTATATATATCTGCATGCATGATATGCGATGAGTATAATCTTATTGATGAAATTGGAACGATGGATGTGGGAACATTGGATTATGAGGCTGCACGTACGTTAATATTTTATAGAATAAGAAAAGGTGATAAATCTGCACTTGAGTTATTGCAAAAAGAAGATAAGGAATTTTATGAAGTAGTTGGCATCGTAGGAGAATGTGAAGAAGATTCACTTGATGTTATCATGGATAAAATAAATAAAGTTTCGAAAGATGAGTTGTTTAGGTATTATAATTTGGGGATGAGGGTTGCATTAAACATTCACAATATTGAGAAATATCAATTGCTCAGAAGCGAAGTTAAAATAAATAATATTGAATGTCCGTATTTGGATTTGTATGACGCAGAATACAATGCAATAATTGGGCAGGAAAAAAAGAGTAAAAATTATTTTGACAAAATTATCTATGAAATTGATGACGAGTATATTTTAATTCCAGCAATAAAATTTTATAAGGAAAGAAATTATTTTTTGGAATTGGAAGTGTTGTACGAGCAAACACTAAAGAAAATTTTTGACAGAAAAATCGTTTGTCATAATATTGAAGGCTGGATAGGAGAAATTTTTGGATTTTTTATTGAGCGTAACATCGAAAAAGCGTTGGAATTATTTGATGTTCTAGATGATAAATTGGTTGGTGTTGAAGTTTATAATGGAATAAAAAACAATTTGTTTTATCGAATTATGGATGTCAAGAAGGTGTTAGAAGCCAATAAAGCTTTGCAAGAGAGCAATTCAGATATCAAATTACAGATTGATGAACTTATCTTATTAAAATATGATATGCGATTCGTGGAAGCACACGATAAAGGATTAAAACTGTTAAATAACAAGGAATTAAGCAATCAGCAAAAAATAATGCTCTTAGAATTATTAAGTGAATGCGCCTTGTTTATGGAAGATTTTGATAAAAGCATAGAATATATCAGTGAGGCTAAGGATCTGGGGAAAGAGTTAGTATACGATCCGGTGCACCAATTGTATATGTCACGTTTATTAAGATGTGGTGATCATGATGGATTAAAATATGGTGTAGAATTCCAAAAGACACATCCGAATATTACTGAGTGGTTAAAGCCCATTACAATTAGCACAACTAATGAAAGGGATGAAGAAAGTCTGAGTGATGAATTTGCTGAATTTATATGCGAGCAGAGGGCAAAATTTCAGGTAAAGCTCGATTTCTACAAAAAGAATACAATGTCATTTTATCAATTTCAGCATGTTATGAAACTGGATATGTTAAGTGCGCTATCATATCCAGAATGCTATGGTATCAAAATTGTAATTGGAACAGGAAACAATGAAGAAATTCAGAAACAAACAGATCAAATAGGTAATGCTATTGTGATCGATGCGTTCACGCTTTTGTTTTTAGAAATTTATAATCTTTCTGAAATCTTAAATATTTTTGAAACGATATATATCACATATAGTACAATTGAAGAAATAGAGAAATTATATCTTCAAAATGATTGTAAAGCGATTATTAATGTTTATCATCAAATAAAAACGGATCTAAGATTTGAAAAGTGTCCTAATTTTGCAAATTATACTGATGAAGAAGGATTTTTTCATCCTCAAAGCTTTTTAGATACACTTGAAATTGCAAAACGTAAGAATTGTAAATTTTTATGCTTTGATGCAATGGCAAAGTTATTTTTTGCTGAAAGTAAAGAATATATATTAGGAATCATTCCGGTTATTCAAAATATTAAAAATAGTCAAACAGATGAGTTGGGCGCCAGAATGATTTATAACATAATTGATAAGAAACTTACTTTTGTTAATTTTAATGCAAATGATATTATTTATGCATTGAAGCAAACAGATGATCAAATGGATAATAAATTAAAAGGATTTCTGAAAATTAATCGCCATTGTGATATGGATAGTTTTTGTCGAGTGTATTTGCATACTATTAGACTGTTGCTTAGGTCAAAAGATGAAAACCTTCCGATGTTTTTAGAAAAGTTACTGAGTCTAATGGATCGAGTATATAACTGGGCCAGAATGGAAAAATGGAGATATAGCCAATATCAGAATGAGGACAGTCTTTCAAATTATTACGTATATGCTCATTTTGTTATTATCATGCTTTCTGGGTTGATTGGTCTGTTTGGGCAACAAGAAAAGATTACTTGTCAATTATATTGTAGAGAGTATAAATTTATTCCGAAGCATTTTATCAATATGATTTCTGAAGCATGTGATGAGAGTTTGATTCTTAAAGAAGATATTATAAATCAATTGGCAGACGCTATTGTATAATTTGTGATGTGAGGTACCGATATGAACATTCAAATATTTGGAACCAACAAATGTTTCGATATGAAGAAAGCAATGCGCTATTTCAAAGAACGCAACATCAAGTATCAATTCATTGATATGAAAGAAAAGAGCCTGAGTAAAGGTGAATATAACAGTGTAAAGCAAGCAGTCGGTGGACTGGATAATCTGTTAAATCCGAACTACAAAGACAAAGATGCTCTTGCGCTGATTAAGTACATCTCGGACGAAGACAAGGACGAAAAGGTTCTGGAGAATCAGAAGGTCTTGTTGGCTCCGATTGTTAGAAATGGAAAGCAGGCGACGGTTGGTTACAAACCGGAAGTTTGGAAAGATTGGAGATAATCATTCAAAGGAGGCGTGGGCAATGCTGACTTATACATATGTTTCTAAAGGAAACTTTGAATTAATAGAAAAACCAAAACCGGTGCTTTTGCATGAGCGAGACGCTATTGTAAAGGTGACACTCGCTAGCATTTGCTCCAGTGATCTGCATATCAAACATGGAAGTGTACCACGTGCGGTTCAGGGTATTACGGTTGGACATGAAATGGTCGGTGTTGTGGAAACAGTTGGCAATGCTGTGACACATGTAAAACCGGGAGACCGTGTGACGGTCAACGTAGAGACATTTTGTGGTGAATGCTTTTTCTGCAAAAAGGGTTATGTGAATAACTGTACAGATGAAAATGGCGGATGGGCATTAGGCTGCCGTATTGATGGCGGACAGGCTGAATACGTGCGTGTGCCATTTGCGGATCAGGGAATGAATAAGATTCCAGAGGGCGTGACAGATAGACAGGCGTTACTGGTAGGAGATGTGCTTGCTACCGGTTACTGGGCGGCTCGTATTTCTGAAATTACAGAGGATGACACCGTTCTCATTATCGGAGCAGGACCGACTGGAATTTGTACTTTGCTGTGTGTGATGCTTATGAAACCGAAGCGCATTATCATGTGCGAAAAAGATGAAAATCGTATTCATTTCATCAATGAACATTATCCGGATGTACTTACAGTTACACCGAAAAGTTGTGTGGATTTTGTTCGAAAGAACAGTGATCATGGTGGTGCTGACATTGTTCTGGAAGTTGCTGGAGCAGAATCAACATTTCGCCTGGCTTGGGAGTGTGCAAGGCCAAATGCTATCGTGACGGTGGTTGCTCTTTATGATCAGGCGCAGACATTACCGCTTCCAGATATGTATGGCAAGAATCTTACATTTAAAACTGGTGGAGTGGATGGATGTGACTGCGAAGAAACCCTGAAGCTCATTGCTGAAGGAAAGATTAACACAGAACCGTTGATTACACATACGTATCCTCTCAGCAAAATAGAAGAAGCATATGATCTTTTTGAAAATAAAAGAGATGGTGTGATAAAAGTAGCGGTGGAATGCTAATAAAACAGAATAATAAATAAGTATTTTAGAGTCCTGTAATCCCTATGATTATGGGACTTTTTACATAACGTTGTTAATATGTCAAATCGCATATTTGCAATAGACTCCGTAATGAATTATTTTGTTTGCAAGAAAAAAGGTAAGCGCAAAATAATTCGACGGATTGCTTTGCCCTAAAGTTCAGTCCATAATAATCATTAGAGAATGCAAGCACTTTACTTCATCTTCTGTTGCTAGAAGTGATAGGTGAGAGCATTTTACTCGATTCGATTTATGGAGGACTGCTCATGAGAAGCAAAAGAATACCTGCAGAAGAACAATACCGTCTCATCATGGAATGCCGTCAAAGTGGATTGACAGATTATCAATGGTGTGTGGAACATGACATCAAACCAGGAACTTTTTACAACTGGGTAAAACGATTACGTCAAAAAGGTTGTATGGATTTACCGGCATCAACCGGACGCAGCCATAGCGCTCCGGAAAGTCAGGAAGTCTTCAGAGTGGATTTTCATGACACCGCCACGCCTTCCTATGAACAGCCATTAAATATGATCCCGGCATCTACGGAAAGAAACAACATTTCCGTGGCAGAGCCAATGAGGCTGTCTGTTGGAAGTTTTCTTCTAACTATCCCAAATGGAACAGATCCACAGCTTTTGGCTCAGACTCTTCGTATTATGAAGGAGTTGGAATGTTAGGCGATATCACAGCCGCCGATGAGATTTATATCGTAACCGGCAGAACGGATATGCGAAAATCCATTGACGGACTGTGTGCGATTGTAGAGGATCAACTCCATATGGATCCAAGGCGTAGTGCCCTGTACCTTTTCTGCGGAAAACGTTGTGACAGGATCAAAGCTTTGCTCTGGGAGTCCGATGGATTTGTACTGTTATATAAACGAATGGAAGTTCAGGGCAGATTCCGCTGGCCTAGAAATCAGTTGGAAGTAAAACAACTGACCTGGCAGCAATTCGACTGGCTCATGTCTGGTCTTGAAATCGAACAACCGAAAGCATTCAAACCTACGGAATGAGGGTGGAAAATTTCTCTGCAAGCCAGCAAAACTGTGGATGATCACACGCACTGGAGCATGCCCGCAATCCCTGATAAATACTGGGTTTCTGCTTCTTTTTCTTTGCTTTTTGTGGTATACTAAGAGCAGAGAAAAAGGAGCAGAAAACATATGGCTGGTAATTCAAAAGATTCAAAAATCCTTGAATACAAGGACATGATCAACCAACTGAATAAGACGATTGCTGCACAGACAGAACTGATCCAGTCTTTACAAAAAACATTGGAAGCAGACCGACTGGAAAAAGAAACCCTTCGTCAGCAGATTGAATATCTCACGAAGAAGCTTTTTGGCACTTCCAGTGAAAAGCGGAAGGATATCGAAGGTCAGCTGAATCTTTTTGATGAAGCGGAACAGGAAGCGGATCCGGCATGGAAACCGGAACTTCCTGATGATATCACTGTTCCAGAGCATAAACGGAAAGCACGACGGACACACGCAGAACTCTTTAAAAATGTGCCTTCCTGCGATGAGATCCTTTCTCTTCCAGAAGAGGAACGGAACTGTCCAACCTGCGGAACACAGATGGAATGTATTGGAAAAGAATTCGTCCGTCATGAGTTCCGGTTTACCCCTGCCAAAGGGAAAGTAGTAAATATCTATCGTGAAACCTATAAATGCCCGGAGTGTGCCATATCAGAGGAACACCCGGATGATCAGACATTTGTCAAAGCGCCTGTTCAGGAACCATTGATCCCAGAAAGTTATGCATCGGAATCTGTTGTAGGATGGGCAATGCACCAGAAGTACCAGAATGGTCTGCCATTAAACCGGCAGGAATCGGAATGGAAGCAGCTGGGTGTCCCATTAAGCCGGGCTACGCTTGCTAACTGGATCATTTACTGTGCCGAGAATTACCTCTGTCATGTTTATGATTATTTTCACCGTCAGTTACGGATGCGTAAATATCTGATGGCAGATGAAACTCGGGTTCAGGTACTGAATGAGCCGGAGCGCAATCCTGAAACAGATTCCTGGATGTGGCTCTTCCGCAGTGGAGAAGATGGGCTTCCGCCGATCCTGCTCTATCATTACACAGAGACAAGGGCAAAGTTCCATGCAGCATCTTTCCTGCAGGGGTTCCGTGGATATCTGGAGACCGACGGATACCAGGGTTATAACAATCTGCCGGATATCAAACGCTGCTCTTGCTGGGCACATGTGAGACGTTATTTCACAGATGCCATACCGAAAGGGAAAGAGTATGATTACAGCCTTCCGGCGGTGCAGGGAGTACAATTCTGCTCCAGGCTGTTTGATTGTGAGCGGTACTCAAAAGCAAAAAATCATACTGCGGAGCAGAGAAAACAGTTCCGTCTTGAAAAGGAGAAGCCGATACTGGAGGCATTCTGGAATTGGCTGGATCAACAGCGTCCAAACAAGGGAACCCGTTTGGCGAAAGCGGTGAACTATGCCCAAAATCGGAAAGACACCCTGATGACCTATCTGGAAGA
>OBYP01000407.1_pt1 | contig 41254 bp, 34 predicted proteins | sample 1501461 | NCBI WGS metagenome assembly OBYP01 (sample SAMEA2580201, study PRJEB22360) | human gut metagenome | biome: human gut; feature: human-associated habitat; material: faeces | place: Denmark | collected 2008/2010 | reverse complement strand
GGATTGATGAATAAACCGCGCCAGCCAATGTTCCTGACAATGCACCTAACAGTATTTTATCCGTTGCCCAATATAACATATCCACCAAAGTACTAAGCAATATAAAAAAAGAAAAACCAAAAATTTCCTTTAACATATTCCATGGCAAATCATGAAAAACTGGTTGAATTCCTAATACCTTTTTACAATACTTATAATACACAATTAAATATATAATCTGCAATATCAATCCGATTATTGCCATTCCAACAGAAGCATATCCCATATATAGAACAATTACATTCATAATCGGAAGTGCAATTGTAGTTACACCATCAAATAATTTACGGAAAATATATTTCTCATATGCAACTACTACAAATGAAAGGACACTAGATGGGAAAGAAACTGCAGTACTTACGGTCATGATTAACATTAACACTTTTAATCTGGCTATTTCTGATTGCACTAGACTATTTCCAAAAATAAATCCAGTGCCCTTTGTAAGAGTAAATCCTACAATACACACAACTACAGCCATTACACTGTATATAATAAGGAATAATCCAATAATTGATTTTTCTTTATCATATTCCTTATCTACACGACATTTCGTAACATACCGTGCAACTGCTGTTCCCATTCCCAAATTTAATAAGCTTAAATATCCTATTACTGAATTTGACAAACTGTATAATCCATATTCTTCCTGTCCCAACATCCTCAACATAACCGGGGTGTACAATAAAGGAATTATAGTACTAATAATTAAGTTAAGATATGTTAAGATAGATCCAACCTTCAATTCATTTATCGCTCGTTGCTGTATCAATACTTTTTACCTGCCTTTTAATTGCTGATTTAACATTCTAAAATGTTCTTCTGCCTTTTCTTTTAATATTTCCACATCTATAATAATTTGTCTATCTAGGTTTTCTCTTGAAAAAGCATAATCCACTCCTTCTAAATCCCTGATATCTGCATAATTTCCTTGAAAATTCATATCCTCCAATACATATTTTGTCTTGTCACTATAAATAATTGGAAATACCGGTCTTCCTGCCGCCATTCCAAGGATAGCTGCATGAAATCTGGATGCAAGTATATATTCGGATTCTGCCATTGCTTCTAAGATATTCTCTTGATTTCTTCCGTTATATTCTAAAATACAGTAGTTATCTTTACTAATCCATTCGTCCATCCGCCTACATATGTTTTGTATTGCATCCATATCTCCTTCTTCTTTGCAAAAAGAAGCAAAGATAAATTGATACCCTTGTTTCGCATATTCTTTTAAAATATTCTCCCACATAGCCAAATAAGTTTCTTCTGCCTTTTTTAACTTGCTGTCATTTTTATCACTACACTGAATCGGTGAAATAAATAATTGCTTTTTAATTTTCTTTGGCTTAGGCATATGCGGATAAGCAAACAAAATGTCGGGTGCCCATCTTACTGTATCAATATTTTGAAACAGCTGATGAGAATATTGATCACGAAAACAAATATCTTTCATTTTAGAAAATACCTCTGCCATTCCATCTTTATATTGTTCTGTTTTGTATGGTCCGAAATTAGCCCCTAACACATAGAAGTTATAATGCTCTACCTGATATTTCCACCAATTCACAATGTTTTCCCATGTCGGATATTCCATAAAAATAGAACCTCCAATATATACATGAGCTGTTGCTTTTTTCAAATAATACGCCTTATAACGTACAGATAAAGATGGTCTTATTTTATTTAACAACTGAACAATCCAAGAATCTTTATCAATAATTTTCAAATTAGAAAAACAACTGAAATTTTTCTTATTTTCTTTATCTGACCACAAATAAAATTTTATTTTCGGATATCTGGTAACAATCGTCTCGATAAACAAATCGTCTCCCAGATTCTGTTTATCATAAGCATATAAAAAAACTTTTTTCATATTCTCCCCTTATCAAAATAATTCTGTTTCCTCTAATGTATACCTCTTATTTTTCTTGCAATTTGTTTCATCTTATCAGGACACATCTTTGACAATAACATTCTTATTTTTCTTGTTATTCCAAGAATAGCAAAACAATATTTTATCTGATTTTTTACAGTTCTAATTTGAATTTCTCTTGCTCGATATGGTAATCTCATGTCTTCCTCTCCCATCCACGACACGAACTCCTTAGTGATCGTCATCAAAAAAGGACCTTCCCCTAATGATTTCGGATATTTTTTGAAAGGTTCTTTATATACATCGACAAACCGTGCTTTGACCTTTTGCATCTTCAAAAACAAATAAGGATTTCCATGAAAAATACTTGTTTTATTTAACACCGTTAATTTCAAATTACTATTTGCACAAAAAGCAACATTAAGTGGAATTGTTCCATTTACACACGCAATATTTTCTGCATGATTCCACAAGTAAACCTGTTCAGATAAAGACAATTTCTCTGGTGCGATACTTGTATAACCATTTTGTTCAAATATATATTCCAACATTTCTTCTCCAAATTCGGAGTTCTGCGCCTTTCCAAATTGCGTTCTGGAAAAATATATTTTTTTTACTTTTCCATATTTTTTATGTAAATCTTCATTTTTCGATACATGATTTATAATATATCGAAACATTTGTAATGCTTCCTCTGTATACCACATACATGATCGAAATGCTATTTCCGGTACAATCACTTTCCGACATCGCATGGGTTTAGTCACATGAATCAATTGTTTCTCGTTTATTCCCAGTAGTTGAAAAAACTCAAGATGATTTTGATCCGGTTTCTCTTCCCCCAGGTAGGCGACTTTCATATTTTGACTATATTTTGCAGAGCAAACCGGATACCACATTCTTCCAATTAAATCAACAAGAAAATGCCCCCAATGTTTAAAGAACATTCCGAAGTAAATTACTTCTTCTTCCAGATATTCTTCTTCCTCTTCATTCCACAAATAAGGACCTCCATACGTTGCCCATCCTCCGTCATAAGCAGAACTGTCCACAAAATTTCCTTCCTGATTACAGACACCTCCCAATCCCCACATAGGTTCCTCTGCACGCACTCCTGTTATCCTTGGCAATATCACAGCATTTTCATATTCAAAGCTATTTATCTGATCTGTTTTTTTATGTATTTCTAATTCTGGCACAGTCATTCTCCTCTTTATCTTTTTTTATGAATCCATCTGGATATTCTCTCTTTATAATATAGCTTTTTCTGTTCCCTATAGAGCTTTTCGGGATTTTCTTTGGTCAAATTATAAATAAGCTTCTTTTTCTCTTTATTATCTATATTTTGACTATGCATAATAATATAAGCATAAACCTGAATCTGTTCTTTGCTTTCCTGTAACATTTTTTTCTGAATCTGCGATTCTTCAATTCCCATAATTCGATACATTAATTCCATATTATGCAATGATTCTTCAATTCGTTCATATCCAACTTTTGACATTAAGGAATCCGCATTGTCTCTTATATAGTGATATAAAGCTTTATTTAAATAAACTGCTTTAGAATCATCCATTGCTTTTATATATTGCAAAATAAATCGAAAATCCTCGCCCACATTAATTGTTTCATCAAAAGAAATATGTTCTCGTTCTACGATTTCACGTAAAAAAATCTTATTCCACAATTGCTGCAACATTCTCTTTTGATAAATTTCTTTTAAATGGCTATAAAAATGTATATCTTCTGTATATAGTGAAGCGCCGCCCCAATCAAATCTATCTGTTCTTCCATTATGAACTTCATCATGATTCACATAACCGGAAATAACTAATTCAGTATTGTAATTCTCTGCTGTTTCTACTAACTCACTAATATAATTTTTTTCCACCCAATCATCACTGTCTACAAATAAGAGATATTTACCTTTTGCTGCCATCAATCCCTGATTTCGCGTATAAGAAACTCCACGGTTTTCTTCATTTCTAATTGCTACAATATTGTTATATTCATTAGAATACTGATCACATATATTCCAGCTTGCATCCGGTGATCGATCTTCTACTAAAATAATTTCAACACTTTCATAACAATTCTCTAAAATAGAATCTACACATCTTCTCAACGTTTTTTCCGCTTTATAAACAGGTACAATAACACTAACTTTAACCTTCATCTTATCTCATTCCCACCTTATTCAACAAAACTTTATAGAGAGTATCATCTCCTGCTTCAGTTTTTTTTCGTAAATCCATTTTATATGTTAATTTGTGAAAAATTGTATCATTGGTTAAATTGCAATATAATTCTTCTGTAAATGGCTGATTTAACAATCCATACATCCGAAATACATATTCATTATTTGGAAGAACTTGGTCTACAGCCTCTCTGATTGCAGGAATATATTTATATCCCGTTAATAATAAATAATCAATTAGCACATAATCTGCAATATCATCATATTTTTCCCACCACGTTGCGAATGCTGCATTCATATATTCAAAAATAATATGATGAGCCGGTCCTGTCATTAAAAATCCACACCATCTCCCCTTACAAGCTTCTCTTTGCCAATCCTTAACATTTTTCATTTTCTGTGAAAAATATCTTTTTTGAAAAAACTCATCAGGAATCTTTTCGCTGATATATACAGTGGAATCGATCCAAAATCCACCATAGTTACTCAACAATTGAAACCTCAAAATATCAGACAATGTAGTCATTGTGATTTTCTTCTGCTCAAATTCTTCCAATATATGTACAGGAATATCGACATACTCCTGATAATTATCCAATGTAACTCTATGTAACTCGGCAATATCTTTAGGGATTACTTGCTTCAAACGTTTATCACACATCTTTACTAATTCCGGCATACTCTCTTCCCCCTGCCACCAACAACACCAAACAGGAATTTTGGTTAAATCCTTTTTGGGAGTATGCCGTATAGTCAAGCACCCTTTTTCATCAAGTTCTTTCTCCTTAAACTCTGCTATCACATTATCCACACTACGATCTACAAACTCTTCAATTGTAGTAATATATTTTGCTGTTTTTCCAGGTGGAATCAAGCCGTCCCACCATGCTGCAAATGCTACTTTCCATCCAAAATTTTTATAGTGGCTCGGAAAAACCTTAGATTCTTTAACAATCCGCTCCCATAAATGATATGCTCTTAATAATAATCTCCTCATTTTCTTACACACCCTCATTTTCTATTCAATCAAATAAATTTTGATTATCTTCCTCTGATGCAATCGGAACTGATTCTATGACATTCGAGAACCAAATATTTTTTATAAAAATATATTTGGCAGTTATTGAAGCATTCCCAAATAAGATCTTATTCCGATAGAAACAAATTATCTTCTTTACTTTTTGTTTCATCTCCGGATAATCAGCACTCTGTCTTTTCCAACGAATCATATTATCCATTAAATTTTCTAAATAAACTTTCTTTAATTCTGGATACTTTTCTGTCACCTTATCATAACGTTCCGTAAAATAATCAACTTGATCTTCTAACATTTTCTCATATAACAGAAGAATTCATTACACTTGATTTTCTCATACGATATACATAAAGACAGTCTTCAATCTGCACAATTTTTTTTGCTTTTATTACCGCCTGATAAGTAAAAAATTCATCATCTATTCGTCTTCCTTCTACAAAAAACAAACTTTTTAATATATCTTTTTTAAAAATTTTATTCCAAATAAGGCTGCAATGCCAATTAATCAGGAATTCTTCCAAATACTCTGCCGATGAAAATTCATTTGTCTTCATTAATTCTTTTCCTGTTTTTTTCTTATTCTGATATAGATAATCAAAATTCGATACAATAATCTCTGCTTTCTGACGAACAGCTTCACTAACTAGTTTTTCCACATAATTAGGATATACATAATCATCGCTATCTACAAAACAAATGTATTCCCCTGTACAAATTTTTAATCCGGCATTTCTGGCGCTTCCTGCACCACCATTTTTCTTATGAATCACTTTAATCCGATTATCTTTTAAAGCATATTCATCACAAATAACCGGACAATAATCCGGTGACTCATCATCAATTAAAATAATTTCCAAATTTGAATACGTCTGATTTATTACAGAATCCAGACATTCTTCCAGATATTTCTCTACTCCATAAACAGGAATAATAATACTTACTTTATGCTCCATACTACAATCCAATCTTTAACCAGTTTCTTAATTGACATGCTGTTTTTAAAAACATTTTATATAGATTAATCCATGTCTTCTGCTTCCTTGTTTCTTTTTGATAATCACTCTTCTGAAGTGGATATTCCTCTAATCCTTTTCTGATTTTCTCATCTGCGATTTTCATTTCATCTTTTTTTAAACATCTAAGACAACACTGATAAGCATAACAATGAGAGTAAAATAAATTCAGCCTGCTAATTCCTGATAATTTCGAAAAATATTGATCTATAAAAGCTTGTCTATGTATTTTTCCTTCTAAACCATCCAAACGCTTTAAAGAATAAGTATCCCCAATAATACTATCCTGTCTTTGAAAGTAATAATATCCCTGATAAGAAGTGGTTACCGTTTTTTTTGCTCTGGCAATGACCTGATAACTCCAAAATTCATCTTCATTATATTTTCCATAAGCAAATTCCAGATTATCTAATAGATCCTTTTTATACAGTTTGTTCCAAACAACTTGTTGTAAGCCCTGTTCTGTTATCAACGCTTTCAACGCTTCTTCCGTATCATAGACCTGAATATTTCCATCTTGCTTTTTACAATTTACGTCTTCTTTGTCTATCTTTTCTACTTTTTGAAAATTACACGCTGCTATCTGAGCTTGCTCTTCTTTCAAAACCTGATATAATTTATCATACATTTGAAAATGTATCCAATCATCGCTATCAATAAATCCAATATAATCACCCGATGCAATTTCCGTCCCCTTATTTCTGGCATCTGACAGCCCACCATTTTCTTTATGTATTACCTTAATCCTACTATCTTTTAATGCCCACTGGTCACAAATTTTGGGACACTGATCCGGCGAACCATCATCTACCAGAATAATCTCAAGATTTTGATAAGTTTGATTCACTATACTTTCAATACATCTATTTAAATATTTTTCTACATTATAAATAGGTACTATGATAGATATTTTTTCTCCCAATCTTACTTCTCCCTAAACTTTGTATCTGTTTCTGCTTCCTGTTAAACTCGCATACATCGCATTCAATAAGCGATAAATTACAGGATAATATGCAGCTAATTTTAATTGAAACATTTCTTTCTTTGTATAGTTCGCTTTCAATTCATGACTTTTTATAATACTTCTTAATTCATTTCTTCTTTTCCTGCAGATTTTCACTAATTCATCATCTAATTTTGAAGATTTCATAGAAGCAACTTTTTCCAATAAATACGCATATCTCTTTTCTAATAACTGATAAGTTTCCCCTGTTTCCTGCTTCATCATTTTTTGAAGTACTAATAAAGGATCTTCCAATTTGTTTTTATTGATTTGGGAAGTAGATGCAGAATTACCCCGTACCATATAATAATATTTTGAAACATCTTCAAACACTGAAGTTTTTGCTTCTTTAAACAGTCTATAATTATATAACAAATCCTCATTAATTTTAATTTTATTGTCCAACCGATGTACCGAAACCAACTCTCGTTTATACAATTTATTACACAGCCCTGGCTCAATTTTATCCGCTTTTATTAAATCATATACTCCTTCATATTGATTTTGGATTCTGACTTCTCCCGTATTATAATAATAATCTACTCGGTTTGGAAACACCATCTGATATCCACAATGTGAAATATCTGCTTGATATTTTAGAGCATTACGTAGCAATAATTCATACATATCCGATTCAATTATGTCATCACCGTCCACAAAGCCGATATAATCTCCTTTTGCGATATCCAATCCTGTATTTCTTGCCGCCGAAACGCCACCATTCTCTTTATGAATTGTAACAATTCTGGAATCTTTTCTTGCTAATTCATCAATAATATTACCCGTACCATCCGAAGAACCATCATCAATAACTATAATCTCCAAACGACTGTAGGTTTGTCCACAAACACTTTCCAGACAACGCTCTATATACTGTTCAATATTATATGCCGGAATAATAACGCTGATTAATTCTTTCATATTTTCCTCTAATCTACATATCCGATTTTATTATCTAATTCCTGTATCATCTGTTGTTTCTTGCTTTCTGTTAAATTACCTCTTAAGGTATAATCTACTCCGTACACAGGATTTTTTTCCATCTGCTTTTTTTGCTTTTCAATATATTCTTCCGTTGTACAAATGATTTTTGCCGGATTTCCTGCTGCTACCATATTCGCTGGTATATCCTTTGTTACTGTAGTATTAGCACCAACAATCACATTATTTCCTATGGTAACGTTTGGAAGTATGACACTCTCTGCACCAATAAATACATTATTTCCTATCGTAACTTTTCCAATCTTTGTATATCCCATATGTACCTTGGTGCTGGCATCATGACATAAAATATGAACTCTTGGTGCTAAAGTAACATCATCTCCAATCTCAATTAACCAGCAATGAGAAGGATCTAAAATAACACCATTCAGTCTTCCAAAATTTTGTCCGACTTTCATCCCCATTCTAATTAATTTCTCTGTTGTATATTCGCCACGAAGACGATATACAAGTTCTTTTAAAATATTCACCTAACCTTACCTTTCTGTCATCCTATCTTACTGTAAAATACCCCATTTTTAATAACACATTTTTTAAATGAAATTTCCATCGTGGCATCGTATATGCACCTCCACTCGAATTTATACCTTCTGCATCCGGATAAACCCCAAATCTATTGATTTCTATCTTTTTCTTATTACGATCATATATTTCTTTAAATATATATTCAATACAACTATTTTTCATTAACTCAATTGCATCATCTGTTAAAAATACATCTTGTAAATCATTTTTATCTGCTTTAAATAACCAAGTCTGTATGGAATCATATTTTGGTGCATAAAGAAATACATTTTTCCCTTTACTCTTATTTAATATTTTATTGATATTTCGAACCCATATCCTTCCACTAACTTTCCAAATAGCATCTACTTTTTGTTCTTTAATAATTTTACTTTTTAGAAGGGTTCTCTTTATTAAAAGAGCGTCTCCAACAGAAATATTGTCACTATGCTCATCAAATAAATCTAAATATTCAAATTTTTTCTTATTCAATTCTGCCAATTCTTCTAATTTCTTAATATCTGCTCCTATTTTATATCCAGAATTTTCAGCAAAAATAATTATATCAAATTCACTTTTCACAATATACTTTCTTATGTTTTTCATATACTCTTGATAACGAACATTTACATCACAATATTTTATTGTAACAAACGGTTTAATCGTTCCTGTCATTATTAATATATTCATAATAACTCCCCAAACATTTTCTCTACTTCTTCCACAGTCTTCTCTGTACTAAATCGACTTCCTCTTATTACAGCCTGTTCTTTATAATAATTTAACAGCTTCGGATCATCTAACAATTTTTTTAACCCTCTGTAAATTCCTTCTTCACTATTTTCTTCAATCAATCCATACTCATTATTTTCTCCCAACATTTCTTTCATGCCGGAACACAAAGTAGTAACCACCGGAGTCCCTACAATCAATGCTTCTGTTGCAGCTGTATTAAATCCTTCTTCAAAAGACGGGCATACAAATAGATCACATTTTGCCACATATTGATACGGATTCGTGTCATATCCCAGAAAAACAAAGGTATCCTGTAATCGATTGTCCTGTAGATATTTTTCAATTTTCTTTCGTTCTTCTCCTTCACCAAGAATATACATTCTGTACTTATATCCTTCTTCCTGAAGTCGTTTATGTACCCTTGCCAAGCGCATAAATCCCTTATTGGGTCTGATCTTTGCTACTCCACAAATCCGCAGCATATCATCTTGTATAAATATTTCATTATCAATTTCATTTTTTGATAGTTTTTTTATTTTTTCTGTTTCATTCGTATTGTATTTAACTGTAGAGATACCTCTTAATCCCGTTAATTCCTCAAAAGTATCAATCACAGTCTGAGACACCCCTACGACTTTGTCAAACCTTCGATAAATATCCTTTGCCTCTTCCATTGACTTATATGCCTGTAAAAACTCTTTTTCATTTTCCGCAAAATGTCTCCATGCTATTTTTACTTTTCTTTGATCTGGACAGCCCGCAATAATTCTTGTACAGCTTCCTTCCAAATATGCCACTAAAATATCATAATCGTCTTTTATATATTTTCGATATAAGGTTTCCGGACGATATAATTTAAAATACTGGGTATTTCCACGAAACATCTTTTTAAAAACCGTTTTATAGTGTACTTTTTCTGACAAAAATTGTTTATTGACTCCCACATCAAAAAGCGTCTGCACGGTCACATCAAATTTTTCATAATCCATATTATTCACAAGATTTAATAAAACCTTTTCAGCGCCGCCATGCATTAAATCATGAATTAAAAACAAAACTCTCTTCTTCATAGATGCTTTCTCCCCTTTGTGCTCATTTTGCACCTTTCCTTCTCACAATAATGCTCATCAAAATTCCAAATGGATAAGCAATCATTGCATAACCTTTTCTTGGCGATTTTGCTATTCCATCTCTCCATTTTCCTGCCAAAATACAACTGGATACATAGTGAATCGAGTGTTTTAGTCTAAATCGAAAAGATGTATTCTCAAATGACAAATACAACTTTCTTGTCTCTGCAAAACTATTAGGACTATTATAATATTGCCGCCACATAGAATTGCTCATTCCCCCTGACTGGTATTCTACATACTTCAAATTTTGATTTAATACCAAAAAATCATATTTTTTACTAATCTCAAGATGCATATAATGCGGATTAAAGTTTTTTTCCCCCTCAAAGCTTTTCATTGGAGCTACTTCTTTATATAACTGAGTTCGTATAACATTCGTTCGATCTCCATTTATAATAGGATATTTCCCGACTAATAAATCTATTAAATTTATTGATTTCTGATCCGGTAACGGATCTCCAATCAGATTATCATTCAAATCATAATCTAATCCGACAATACCTGCGTATCGCTCTGAACCATTTTTCTGCCAAAACGACAAAATACTTTCAACCGCATTTTCCGGCATATAATCATCTGAATCCACACAAACCATCAATTCAGTCCCGGCATGCTCTATCGCCGTATTATATCCGGTATGCAGCCCACCATTTTCTTTTTTTATGTACTGAATCTCAAAGCCACAATCAGTTCTCTGACATAATTTTGTCATCAAGCTTTCCGTTCCATCTGTAGATCCATCGTCAATTACCATCCAAATGAAATCTTTATTGGTTTGCTTTTTCAAGGCTTCATAACCCCTTATCAATAAATCTTTTCTATTATAAGTGGGTGTAAATATTGTTAAAGTCTGCATCTTATCCCCTATTCGCTTAATAATTCCTAACTTTACAATACAATTTCAAAAGTCGAAGTAAATTTGAATACCCTACAACAGACTTCACATAATATTGTATTTTAATTTTTTTATTTCTATGATACTTCAGAAGCCACTGATATCGTTTCATATCTTTCATGATTTTTTTTACCCTTTGATCTTTTACCAAATGATTTGACAGTAAAAGGGTACCATATTGATATGCAGCAAAATCATGATATAATTCATAAAACTTTGAATCTTTTGGAATATTCATGCCTAAAGAAACACATTCTTTAACATTATTACTCAAATCTAATATATTTTTATAAGTTAAACTATGAGAAATCGAATGTTCTCGTTGACGATATACATAAGCCTCTTCATTACAATATCCGATCGTATTACACCGAATTAAAATTCTGGCACACCAGTCAATATCTTCCGATGTAATTCCTCTTTTAAAATACAGTTGATTCTCTTTTAAAAAGCTTAATTTTATCATTTTATTACATGCTGATGATATGTAAAGTCCATAATCCAGCATCTTTTCCAAAACTTCGTCTTTATGATCCCCTTCTATTTTTCCTGTAGAATTTAGACAGCTAATAAATACCTTCTCATCTTCTAAATATTTCTTATAACGAAAATTCAACACATCTACCGGCTGATTTTCTATTGCGTCAACAAGCTTTTGAACCAGTTGAATATCATCCCAATAATCATCGCTATCCAAAAATAAAATATATTCTCCCTCACTCAATTCAATCCCTTTATTTCTGGCATCAGACAGCCCACCATTTTCTTTATGGCATATCTTAATTCTCGAATCTTTCGCTGCATATTCGTCACAGATTTCAGGACTCGAATCCTTGGCCCCATCATCCACTAGGATAATCTGCAAATTTTTATATGTCTGGTTTCTCACACTATCAATACATTCTTTTAAATATTTTTCTGTATTATAAACCGGAATTACAATACTAATTTTCACTTTTAACTTTCTCCTTATATCCATAGGTGTAATATGTCACTTTCATATCCCAATCCCCACACCAGAACCATCTGGAAATAGAAAAATATCAAATAAAATCCCATACATGCAAGAACCACTATTTTTCTACTCGCCTCTGTAAACACATGATGCAGAAGCCACGGTAATAGCACAAGATTAAAAATATCAAAATATGTGGTCAATCTTCCCACAACCATTCCACTGGAAAATGTTGCAATAATATATAAGCAGAAATTAATAACTGACATATTAATACAAAAATTAATATATTGATTATGTTCCTCCTCAACTGCTCTTCTTCCAATATATGCTAATGCACACGGAACAGTCGCAATTGCAAGACGAATCACACTACTTCCCTTTCCCTGCGTCGATATATAGTCAACATATCCCTTATATTGAGTTTCCATCAAAAGATCCCCAAAAATCGGAAATAACTTGTCAAAAAATACTCCAAAGATTAATGCAAGAAAAATAACCGTTCTCATTTTTCTTCCCCAGGGTTTTGTGTTCCCCAGAAAATAAACAAGTAATAATACAATTGCTGAACCATGAATTGTCGCTAATAATAAAATCAATATGACATATTCTTTCCACTTTCTCTGTAATATCATATACGATGCCCAGAAAAAAATAGTGACTACAATAAACTGTCTCATTCCATTAACAAAATAGGTAAACATCGTACTCGAAATCAAAAGATAACAACTTAATCCAAAATACTCTGAATATTTTACTAATCCGATCATTAATGCAATGCCGGAAATCAATGCGATAAGAAACAGCCATCCATGAAAATCTACGGATATGATCTGTTTGTATAACACTGAAAAAATATAAAATCCTTTATCCTTTCCAATGTCGTCCATATTGACTTGTGAAATGCTTGTTGGATACTCTTCAAACATAGCTATATAAGTACCCGTATCCGCCACCCCACTTCTTAAGCCACAGAAAAATATTAACACGGCAAAAAATAAAATTGCCTGTCCCCAATACGCTTGCCGCCGATATCTTGTTCCATCCCATATTTCACGATAATGATTTTCATTCCAAATACATATAAAAAATGATAAAATTAAAAATAGCCAATAAATTTTCACTGTGTTCCCTTTCTAAGTAAGGCTTAATTTATCCATCGTCTTCTCTACTACTATTTCTTTTTTAAACTTCTCTTCCATAATCTTTCTGGATGCCTGTCCCATTTTCTTTTTTTCTTCCCATGGAAGTTCTACGAATTTCTTCATATGCTGTTCAAGTTCTCTTTCGTCTTTTACATTTACAAGCCACCCGTTTTTTCCTTCTTCCACAGCCTCCATACACCCATGAATCCTGCTGGTAATCAACGGTCTTCCCATTGCTCCTGCTTCCAGAAGGGTATTTGCCATTCCCTCATGATAAGAGGGAAGTACAAAACAGTGGCTTTCCCGAATCATAGGTTTTACGTCCTCCTGATATCCATAATAATGGATAATCCCGTTCTTTACCAGTGATTGAATCCTATTTTTGTAATCGTCTTCCATTGGTCCCACAATGTCAAAGGAAACCTCCGGATAAATTTTTTTCAAATTCTTTGCCGCCTTAAATAGTTCCTCAATCCCTTTTTCTCTCATAATCCTGCCAATAAATAAAAATCTTACTTTTTTTATTGACTCCGGATAATCTGCAAATTCATATTCCTGCAAATCAATCCCTGCTCCCGGCAGTAGACATGCTTGTTTTTTCTTAATAATATTGTTTTCTAAAAACACTTCCTGATTTCCCTGATTTTCAAAAAATACAGTTTTTGCATGCCCACAGCCTCTTCGATACAAGAAAACTACAAGTTTTTTCATCAGGTTATCTTCCTGAAATGCAGTTCCCAGGCCTGTAATATTGACAGCATAAGGAATTCTAAGAATTCTTGCAGCAATTCCCCCATAAATATTCGGTTTTATGGTATAGGTTATTACCAGATCCGGACGAACTTTTTTAAATAAATTAAAATACTTTATTATTAATTGAAGATCAGTCACGGGATTCATTCCCCTCCGATCTACTTCTGTTTCCAGGAAATGGCATCCCATTTCCTGAAGATTTTGAACAAGAAGACCTTTTGGCAGGGAAATGAAGACTTCATTTCCCTGATCAAGGAGCTCCTTGATCAGGGCTTTTCTGAATTTATATAATCCAACATCTAAATTTGCGAGAATTAATACTCTTTTATTTTTTATCATTTACTTTTCTTACCGGAGTTCCTACATAAGTTCCGGCCTCCCTAATATTCCGAATAACGGTTCCTCCTGCGCCAATCACAACATTCTTCCCTATCTGCAAACCTTGAATTACCTGACTTCCTGTACCAAGTTCAATTTCTTCTTCCAATGTAACATTTCCGGATAATAAAACCCCCGGATACAACGTATTATAACTTGCGATCCGGTCATCATGACCTACAATGGAACGGTTGCAAATCAAATTGAAATCCCCAATTACAGGGTTCATAGTAAGAATGACGGAAGCACAGATAATATTTCCTTCTCCCAACTGCACCCGGTCTGACATAATCACAGATGGATCAATCAAATTAGGATAGTTAAGATAAGGATTCTCTGCTGCCATTTTCCTAAGCTTCTTTCGAACCCCCGGATTTCCAATGGCAAATGCCACAGAGGTTGGTTCACTTACTGTTTTTAGTACCTGCATTCCCCCAAGAACCGGAAATCCATTGATCATCGTTCCTTCCTCAATTCCATCATCAATATAACCAAGCAGTTGATATGTTTTTGACACCTGATTGATACGCTCGATCAGCCACTGGGTATCACCACCCATGCCTCCTGCTCCTACAATGATTATCTTTTTCAATTCGTCTGGTTTATTCATATAACCCATCCTCATTTTTCTTCCAGTAACACTCCATTCCGAGTGCTTCCGGCGCGCTAAAATCTTTTTCTTTGTCATCCCCTATAAATGCCATATTCCGGCAAGGAATTCCCATACGCTTTTTCATGATTAAAAAAGCAATGTCATTTGGTCTGCGAAATTCTTTCACATCACCATTTCCCGCCAGCTCATCGGTAATCAGATATTCATCTGCCAGCGTATGAAGTCCTAATGCCTCAATTTTTGCTTTCTGAATCTCCGGCGAGCCATCCGTTATAATCCCAATGGATTTCTTCTGCTTATGTAATTCAAAGAACAACTCTTTTACTCCATCGTAAAGCTGGATCTGAGGTTTGTGGGTTCGAATCGTTTCCAGACATTGCTGGTATTGATCTTTTGAAGTCATTCCGGCTTCATCGAGCACTGTCTGAATCGGGTCCTGTCCCTTTTCAAATGCCGCACACAGTTTATTAAAGCACTGTGGAATCTGGGGCAGTAATCTGGCAATTTCATGAAAACCGCTCCGCAAATACTCTTTTTCAGAATACAACGTATCATCTAAATCAAACAGGACACCCTCTATGGAATCATCTAATTTTGCCGGTAATTCTTCAAAAGTTCTTATTTCCTGTATCAAATTTTTCCCGGTATTCAGACAGATACTTTGCTCAAACCGGCTAAATATAATATTATCATCCGCTGCTTCCGGCTGAAATTCCATCTCATTTCCCAACATCATCTGAAATAATGCCAGCGGGGAATCCGCCCCTGCCTTAATAGAAACCACTGAATTTTTATCAAACCATGGTTCCATGCGCAGATAATAGTTAATTCCACTCTCTTCCTGCTTTAGCATAAAGATGGTAACCGCACCTTTTAGATTTAATCTTTCAAGAATCTTCTTTGTCTCTTCCACAATTATATGATCTCGCACTACGCGGTATCTGGAGCTTTCTCTGCCCTCAACATCTTCTTTTGCCCTTGGTGTAATATAAATCGGCTTTCCTTCCCAATTACAAAATGCATCAATCTCATAGATCTTACCTTCCAGATAGGGACGAACAATAAATCGTTCATACTTCTCTGCTAAAAACTCAAGATCTCTCTGATTTTGCACCTTTCTTGTAGTAATGAGATTATCCTTTTGATCCAAAATCTCCATCAGCGCAGGATAACCCTGATCATAGGCAGATACACTTTCTGCATTGTGTGGATAATGCAGTCCGCACCCCTCAAAAAATGCCCCGGTCCATTTTTTGTTGCTGCAAAAGCATGCCAGCTCCTCATTTCCAACCAATACTTTTGCTCCGGTTTTTTCAAAGGCCTTTTGCTCCTGGGACAACAAGAATACCTCTTCCTCCTGCTCAGGAATCACCAGATCAATTCTTTCTTCCCGACAGATAGACAGAAGCGATGCAAGATGTGCTTCGTCTCCCGGCTCTGGTATCTGATAATGCCGATGGCATTTATATAGCGCAGGTGCTTCTAAAGATACGTCACAGCCAATCAGCGCGACTTTCACATCCAGTTTTCCTGCCGCATATAAAAAAGTTTCGATCAGCTCTACCTGATTTCCAACACCTACAAATAGAATTCTCAATTCTCTTTCCTGGCGATACCGCGAGAAACGCTTTCGCCTTGTTCCCTGAAAAGCGCTCATGGTAACCGAATCCTGAGCACTGATTCCACTTCTCTTAAATACTTTCAGAAATGTTTGGAAAACAATTTTAACGTCCAGTAAAAAAGAAATATTTTCTACATATTCCAGATCAAATTCAAATTTTTCTTCCCAGCTGATGGCATTTCGCCCATTCACCTGAGCTAATCCGGTCAGACCGGGTCTGACATCGGCCCTTCGAACCTGTCTGGCACTATATAAATCCACATAATTTTTCAGCAGTGGTCTCGGCCCTACAAAACTCATGTGTCCAAATAAAATATTAAAAAATTCCGGCAGCTCATCCAGGCTGGTAGAGCGAAGCAGTCTTCCAAACCTGGGCAGTCGGTCCTGATCGGGAAGTAAATTCCCGTCCTGATCCACCCCATCTGTCATACTCCGAAATTTATACAGGGTAAATACTTTATTTTGATAGCCCGGTCTTTCCTGCTTAAAAATAACCGGGCTCCCTAATTTTAATCGGACCAGAACCGAAAGAATCAGCAGGACAGGGCTGCATATTACAATACAGCACAGCGCCAGAAGAATATCCAAAAATCGTTTTATATATTTTGAGTACATAATTTCCACCTTGCTGTCTTTTCACTTATTCTAAAACACTTTTTATAATCCCGAGAATCCGTTCCATATCCTCTTCGGTGTTCTTTATATCACTTGGCAGGCAAAGCCCCCGTTGAAAAATATCTTCTGATACCGGTATCTTTTCTTCCTCAAAATGAGAATAAAACTCACACCCCTCAAACACCGGCTGCAAATGCAGAGGCTTCCAGATCGGGCGGCTCTCGATATTTTCTTGTTCCAATGCTTCTATAATATCTATGGGTTTCACACAGCACTTTTCGGAAAGAGTCATACAAGACAGCCAGAAATTCGGCTCACTGCACGCCTCATAAGGATTCATTGTCACGCGGTCATCTGATTGAAATGCCTGTTGGTAGGTTTCATAAATCCGCTTCTTTTGCTGAATATGCTCTTCTAAATGTAACAGCTGTCCCCTGCCGATTCCCGCAGTGATATTGGACATTCGATAATTATATCCTATTTCTTTATGTTCGTAGTGTCTTACCGGTTCCCGGGCCTGTGTCGCCAAAAATGTAGCACGCTTAATATAGTCCTCATTTTCGGATGCAAGCATTCCTCCGCCGGATGTTGTAATAATCTTATTTCCATTAAAAGAGAATGCCGCCATCTCTCCAAAATTACCGGTCTGTTGTCCTTTATAAGACGAACCGAGGCTCTCCGCAGCATCTTCAATCATTGGCACCTGATATTCTCTGCATATCTCTGCTATTTCGTCCATTTTTGCAGGAGTTCCGTAAAGATGGACTACGATCACTGCCTTTGTTTCCGGATGATCTTTCAGTGCGCGTCTTAAAGCATCCGGCGACATGTTCCATGTATCCGGTTCCGAATCCACAAACACGATATTGCCCTTTTCGTAAGCAACCGGATTTGCAGTCGCCGAAAAAGTAAGGGATGGGCAGATCACTGTATCTCCCTCTGAGATTCCCAGCAATTTTACTGCCAGGTGCAGCGCTGCCGTTCCTGCACTTAATGCACTGCAATGTGCGATTTTGGTATATTGTTCCATCTCACGCTCAAACTGGTTTACATTCGGTCCAAGCGGAGCAATCCAGTTGGTGTCAAATGCCTCCTGAACGAATTTCTGTTCTTCTCCATGCATCGTCGGTGATGCCATATAGATTCTATCTCTCATATCCTGCTCCTGTTTCACTCAACTGTCTTATATGTATATTCCGGCACAAGTTTTTTTACAATCTGACGGATCTGGGGACCTTCTGAAAAGGCAGCCTGCTCAAGTTCTCCAAGCAAAACCCCGAATTTGGTCTGTTCCATCATTTCCGGACTTCCAATAAAAATCCTTTTATTTGCTGTTTCTTTTTTATTTTTCTCATCCATCAGTAATTCTTCATAGAGTTTTTCTCCCGGTCTCAGTCCGGTAAACTGAATTTCAATATCCTCTCCGGGTATTAACCCTGACAGACGAATCATATTTTCGGCAAGATCTAAAATCTTTACCGGCTCTCCCATATCCAAAATAAAAATTTCTCCGCCTTTGGCATAGGCGCCTGCCTCTAAAACCAAACTGACTGCTTCTGGTATCGTCATGAAATAACGAATAATATCAGGATGTGTCACGGTTACAGGCCCGCCTTCCTCAATCTGTTTTCGAAACAGCGGTACGACACTTCCATTGCTTCCGAGTACATTTCCAAACCGAACTGCCACATATTCTGTATCATACATGGCATTCATACTCTGTACTACCATCTCACAAATCCGCTTGGATGCTCCCATAATGTTCGTCGGACGCACTGCCTTGTCAGTAGAAATCAACACCATTCGTTTTACTCCATTGACCCCGGCTTCTTTGGCAATATTCAGTGTCCCAAATACATTATTCTTTATCGCATCATGCGGGCTGTCCTCCATTAGCGGAACATGTTTATGCGCGGCTGCATGGAAAACAATTTCCGGACGATACTTGGCAAAAATATTATGAATTCTAAGATGATTCTGTACAGAAACGATCAAAACCTTCATATCCAGATCCGGATATTTTCTCTTTAATTCCATCTGAAGTTCATAGGCATTGTTCTCATAATTGTCTATTACAATCAGGCATTTTGGATGATATGCCGCAACCTGACGGCAAATTTCACTTCCTATGGACCCGCCGCCTCCTGTTACCATTACGACATGATCCTTCACATAATCCATAATCGACGGAAGATTCAGGCAAATTGTCTCTCTTCCAAGAAGATCCTCAATCTGAACTTCCCTTAAGGCCGATGCCGTGACGTCACTGTTAATTAACTGATATAACCCCGGCAGAATCCTCAAATGACAGCCGGTCTGTTTGCATATCTCAAGAATTGCTTTTCGGTCTTTTGGCGCCAACGTAGGAATCGCAACGATAATCTCCTCTATATGATAATGTACCGCATATCTAAGAATAACATTTCGATTGCCCACAATCGGAACACCGCCAAGAAACATCCCCTTTTTATTTGGATCATCATCGATAATACATTTGATCTTTTTATTCACATAGGAACTGTTCTGAATTTCATTTAAAATAATATTCCCTGCTTCTCCTGCTCCGATGAGCATCACCGGAACCTCTTTGCGTTCCATATGCTTCATCGTAATCGGAGTCCTTCCTCGAAGCATACGGAAGGATAAACGGCTTAGCGCTGTTGCTCCTAACACATAAATCGTGTAAAGGAAATAATAGCTTCTCGGAATTTCCCAATTCAGAAGATGCAGCCCTACAATCTGAAAAATTGATGCCAGCATTACTGCTTTTATAATATTCCAAAAATCTGTCACTCCCGCAAATCTCCATTGGCTGGAGTACAGTCGAAATGCCGCAAAAATCATAATCGTGCAAAAAATATTCAGCGGTGCATAATTCCTGATAGTTTCCAAAAATACCGGTGCTATCCTTGACGGATAAAATTCAAATCTGGTCAGCAATGCCAGATAGGAAGATATGCACAAAATCGGAACATCAACAATCAGCAAAAAAATAAACCATCTTTTTCTTAGGATGATGTCTTTGATCTTCATAATATAATAATTCCCCTTTTTCTTTCCCTCATTTAACTTTATAGTTCATTTTATTATATCACTTTCTTCACCGATTTCCTACTTCCATCCCCGCTGTATTTTACCTTTTTTTACAATTTTTTTGCTATTTTCTACACCATGAGGGGTACTTGAAGCTGTTATCATCCTAAGTTTGTCTGGTGATGCCAAAATCTCTGCATTGTGAACTTTTCCCGGAACTTCTCCGTCCATATGAAGGTATTGCGGTGTCTGTGTCTGAATTTTTATCTTTTGACACCTCTCCATGTGAATTCCCCGGTATTTTATATGTTCTCCCTTTAACGCTTTCATCAGAAGATATATAAGTTTGTGTTTCGGGATATTCGCCACAATACAGACATCCAGTTTGCCGTCTCTGGGATCTGCTTTCGGACAAAATGGAATTCCTCCCCCTTCATATGGCATGTTGTGGATTGAAAGAAACAAAAGATTTTTTACAAATACTTTCCGGTTGTCATCCAATTCAATTTCTGCCTGAAAAACTTTTGCATCCTTAAACGTCCTGAGCCCTTTTAGAAGATATGTAAGTTTTCCTAAATGAAGACGGTTAAACATCCCTTTCGCCGAAGAATGGTTGACCATATGACAGATTTTTGCATCAAATCCAATCCCTGCGCTGACCATAAATTTTCCTTCTACACGATCCGCCTTCACACATCCGTAATCCAGAGCATCCTGCTTTAACGGATGCAAAATAGCTTCCAGTTGTCGTACCGGATCAACTTTCCATCCCATTCCTCTTGCAAAATCATTTCCTGACCCAATCGGAATATATCCAAGTCTCACTTGTTCCACTGACTGAATTCCTGAAACCACCTCATGAAGCGTCCCATCGCCCCCTAAAACCACAATATTTACAGGTTTTTCTGATAAACTCAACTTCCCGGCTATTTTCTTTGCATTGGAAGGCTTTCTCGTGATAAATTCACGAAATTCTACCTGCTCGTTTATAAGAATCGGTTTTAATTCTCTCCAGACTTTTATTCCCATTCGGGATTTCGCGTTTGGATTAATAATAAAATAATACATCGTATCACTCCTCTTCTATGGAATAAAAATACTCCCGCAATTTCTCACGGGAGCCTCATCAATGATTATATGATTCAATTATACGTTAATTTCTGCTGTCATTCCAAGAACATCTTTGTTCTCATCTAAAATCGGGCAAATAACTTCCTGAATAAATTCTTCTGTCTGTTCCGGTGCTCTTCCAACGAAATTCTCAGGTTTCATAATTGCCTGCAGCTGTTCCATTGTCATACCGAAGGAATCATCTGCTGCAATTCTCTCTAACAGATCATTTGCTTTTCCTTCTTCTTTGACAACTTTTCCTGCTGCCATAGAGTGTACACGGATCTTTTCATGAAGTTCCTGACGGTCTCCGCCTGCTTTTACGGCATCCATCATAATATTTTCTGTTGCCATAAACGGAAGTTCACTCATAAGACGACTCTCAATTACCTTTGGATATACAACCAATCCATCTACAACATTTAAGTAGAGATCCAGAATTCCGTCGATCGCAAGGAATCCTTCCGGTACAGAGAGACGTTTGTTGGCAGAATCATCCAAAGTTCTCTCAAACCACTGTGTAGAAGCTACCAGCGCCGGATTCATGGCATCTGACATCACATAATTTGCCAGAGATGCGATTCTCTCACTTCTCATCGGATTTCTCTTATATGCCATCGCAGAGGAACCAATCTGATTCTTTTCAAACGGTTCTTCGACTTCTTTCAAATGCTGAAGCAGACGAATATCATTAGAGAACTTATGCGCAGACTGTGCAATCTGGCTCAATACATTAATAACACGGGAATCAATCTTTCTGGAATAGGTCTGTCCGGATACCGGCTGACATTTGTCAAATCCCATCTTCTGTGCAATCATTCCGTCAATCTTCTTAATTGTCGCATGATCTCCTTCAAACAGCTCTAAGAAGCTTGCCTGAGTTCCTGTAGTTCCCTTTGATCCCAGAAGACGCATGTTATCAATAACATGATCCAAATCTTCCAGATCATAGACAAGATCCATCAACCACAGAGACGCTCTCTTTCCGACAGTTGTCGGCTGTGCCGGCTGGAAATGTGTAAATCCGAGAGTTGGAAGATCTTTATATTTCATCGCAAATTTTGACAGTTCGTTGATTACATTCAACAGTTTCACTCTGACAAGTTTCAGAGCCTCTGTCATAATAATAATATCAGTGTTATCTCCTACATAACAAGATGTTGCTCCTAAGTGAATAATTCCCTTAGCTTTTGGACACTGTACGCCATATGCATAGACATGAGACATTACATCATGACGAACTAATTTTTCACGTTCTTTTGCCACTTCGTAATTAATATCTTCCGCATGTGCTTTCAACTCGTCAATCTGTTCCTGTGTAATATCAAGTCCTAATTCTTTTTCTGTCTCTGCAAGAGCAATCCAAAGTTTTCTCCATGTTCTAAACTTTTTGTCCGGTGAAAAAATGTACTGCATCTCTTTGCTTGCATAACGTTCTGATAATGGGCTCTGGTAACGATCGTTCATAAAAAACTCCTTATCTTTCAAAATTTCCACGAATATCTCGTGTCGGTGGTTCCATCGGATATTCTCCGGTAAAACATCCTTTACAGATTGGCAATCCTTTCACCATCTCTTCCAGACGCTCTTTCCTTAAATATCCTAAAGTATCTGCTCCAATGATTTCACAAATCTCATTGATTGAGCGTTTATAGGCAATCAGCTGCTCCCGCTCCGGGATATCTGTGCCAAAATAACACGGCCATAAAAACGGCGGTGAACTGATTCTTACATGAACTTCCCGGGCTCCTGCATCTCTGAGCATAGATACAATCCGGTCGCTGGTTGTTCCGCGGACAATCGAATCATCAATCATAATAATCCGTTTTCCCTCTACTGCTTCCCTGAGTACATTAAGCTTAATCTGCACACTGGACTCACGGCTGCTCTGACCCGGTTTAATAAAGGTTCGTCCTACATAAGTATTTTTTACAAAGGCTGTTCCATAAGGAATTCCGGATTCCAAAGAGTATCCCAGGGCTGCTGCATTTCCTGATTCCGGCACTCCAACTACCAAATCTGCATCCACCGGCGAATCTATAGCAAGATATTTCCCCGCTTGAATTCTGGAACGATAAACTCCAACTCCATCAATCTCACTGTCCGGTCTTGCAAAATAAATATATTCAAATACACATCTTGCGGTCTGATCTTGAGGCAGACACATACTGCAATCTGATTGAATTCCTTCTTTTGTAATGGTAACAATCTCTCCCGGAATCACGTCCCTGATAAATTCTGCTCCGATCGTATCAAGAGCACAGCTCTCAGATGCCAGAATAAATGCATTATCTCTCTTTCCGATACAGAGCGGTTTAAATCCATAAGGATCTCTGGCTCCGATTAACTTTCTTGGTGACATTACAATCAGAGAATATGCTCCCCGAATCTTATCCATAGCCTTTAAAACGGCTTTTTCAATGGAGTGTGTATTCACACGCTCTCTTGCAATATGATAAGCAATAACCTCGGAGTCAATTGTTGTCTGAAAAATTGCTCCGGTCTGCTCTAATTCCTCTCGGAGTTCCAGTGCGTTAATCAAATTACCATTGTGGGCAAGACCAAGAATCCCTTTTACATAATTTAATACCAACGGTTGTGCGTTCTCCGGCACACTCTCTCCCGCCGTAGAATATCGAACATGCCCCACACCGATATCTCCCTTTAGCTCATTTAAGGAATCCGGAGTAAAAACTTCATTACAAAGTCCCATTCCTTTTTGTGTCTTCACGTTGCGTTTTGGCCCTTGGGTGTCAGAAACTGCAATCCCACAGCTCTCCTGTCCTCTGTGCTGTAATGCAAACAATCCATAATAAATGGTAGATGCCACGTCGTTTCCATCAAAATCATAGATTCCAAAAACTCCGCACTCTTCTCCCAGCTTGTCAAAGTTCTCTCTGCTCATTCTAGTTTCAGACCTTTCTATTCATGTAATCTTTAGTGTCTCAAATTACTCGTCCTAGATAATACCATATTCCTTTTAAATCCGCAAGATAATCTATTCCCGATTTTCTTTTAAAAGCGTTGTGTCAGGTTGGATTTCCCCCCGCTTCAACTTCACATAAATAATACGCTCTACCGATTCATCCAGCCTTGATTCACTGATCTTTCCCGATTTCAATGCGCTCTTCACTGATTTTACTGCTTTTCCCAAATCTTCCGGCATTATAATCATATCAATTCCTGCCTGTACTGCTTTTACTGTCGCCTGTTCCGGATCATAATTATCTGTAATAGCCTTCATATTCATGGCATCTGTCATAATAATTCCGTCATATTCTAACTCTTCCCTTAAAATATCTGTCACAACACGATGGCTTAGACTGGATGGTTCTTTGTCATCTGTCACATTGCTAAGCATTAAATGTGATACCATAATTGCGTCTGTTTTTGCCTTAATTCCGGACTTAAATGGCTCAAAGTCTGTCTTTCTGAGGGCTGCAATGGTCTGTTTTGTCTCGACTCCGCCCCGATGCGTATCTCCCACAGCTTCCCCGCTTCCGGGAAAATGCTTTAATGTTGCAGAAATCTGTTCTTTCTGCATATTCTTTACTAAAATTGATATAATGTCTGATACCTGCTCTGAGTCAGACCCAAAGCTTCGATCTCCGATTTCTGTATTATTTTTATTTGTCAAAACATCTGCCACCGGTGCAAGATTCATATTAAATCCAAGAGCCTTTAATTCCTTACTTTGTGTTCTCCCCATCTTGGCAATCTGATCTTCATCATATGTTTCACCAATTATTTTGGCAGAAGGATACTGAGTCATACCCATTTTTTCATTGGAAGCCACCCTCGAAACGCTTCCGCCTTCTTCATCCACCGCAATAAATAACGGAACATAAGATGCCTTTTGAAGATCTTCTGTCAATTTTTTCGTCTGCTTCGGAGTTTTAATATTCTTAGAAAATAAAACCACGCCTCCCACCGGATACTTCTTCAGCGTCTGTTTCATTTGCTCTGTCACTGCTGTCTGATTCTTACTATCCGATTCATCCAAAGTATACAAAGCAACCGTAAACAACTGCCCTATCTTATTATTTAACGACATCTCCTTCGTAATATCTTCCGACATTCCCACCAATGTCGCCTCATCCAGATCCTCCGTCTTAAGGCTTTCTTCCTTCTTCTCTCCTCCACAGCCTGCCAGACACAGCAAAGCAACGACCAAAAAAAGACTCATCAAACGTTTCTTCATCATTCGGCATCCTTTCGTATATTCTAAAAAATATTATACCTTATCGGAGGTCGTCCGTCCAGTGCGATCCCGCGCGGAGTACGATTCTGCGCGGAGCGTTTTTTAATTCCTAGAAAGAAATTTCGTCCTGTGAATTTAAAAAAGAAACTCTTCCAGACAGGATGATCTGAAAGAGTTTCCCCAAAATGTATGTCTCCCAATATGCAGTCCTCTAAAAGCAACCATGTATCAGACCTTTGATGAAAGGATTCCAGTCCCATCAACCGGGATGTATCCCTGCATACTGATGACATATTATTAGTATACACTCTTATATAAGTATTTTCCACTGATATTTGCAATTTTTTCAATTTCTTTCATATTATATAATATATCGACAACATTCTATTCCAAATATTGTGGAAATTGCACAGTAACTTTAAATTGATCGCCATTAATTTTAATGTTAAATGTCCCTCCGCAGTTTTTTGTGAAGCTGTCTGCAATGGAAAGTCCCAGTCCATTCCCTTCACTGGTTCTGGATTTTTCCGCCCGGGCGAACCTCTCCATGATCTCTTCCTCTGTAAAATCCATCTCGTAAGATGCCGTGTTGATAACTTCTAATGTTACTTTAGATGCTTCATCCTTAATTCTGACAAAAATCCGGGTTCCTGAAAGAGAATATTTCAGAGCGTTTTCAATGACATTTTGTACAACCCGATACATCCTGTTTACATCTCCGAGAAATCTTGTGTGTTCACTGTCACACTGGAATTTTATTTTAAATCCGGAATCTTTGATCTGATCTTCCATATCACCCAAAGTCTGCTCAATCAATCTTTTCATATCCATTGGTTCTAAATCTACCTTAGCATCTCCACTGGTTGCCTTCGCCAATTCAAACAAATCTGCAATAATATGTTTCAGTCGCTCCGTCTTTTGATTCAGAATTTTCACATAATCTTTTGCTTCTTCTGACAGCCCCGGATCCCGGCTCAGCAGATCCACATACCCGATAATGGAGGTCAGCGGAGTTTTCAGATCATGGGAGACATTGGTGATCAGGTCTATTTTCATACGCTCCCCTTTCATCTGCGTCTCCAGCGCCTTCTCCATTCCGCTTCCGATATTGGCAAGTTTCGTACTATACTCATAGTATGGTGAATCTTTCGGAAGATCTGTCTGCGCCGATAATTCGCCATCGGAGATTCTCTGAATCTGATCCACTAACTTCGATAAATCTAATTGTTCTCTGGCATACTTATCTGAGTATTCACTTAGTCTGCGCATCATAAATACTCCGATCACAGCAAATATAACTCCTATAATTCCGGTTACACTGATTGCGATAACACAACACAGAATGAACAAAACAAGCACTCCCCGGATTGTGCGGTATAGCTTAATTCGATCCTGTACATGCTGTTCAGAAAAGGACATCGCTTCATATTCCATATTTCTTCGCTCTTTTTCCCGTCGATACCACTTTCGAACATATCCCAGACACAGAGTGGAGTCCAGCAAATTCTTTTCCCGAATTCTCCATACCGTCGTCTGGATGCATACTGCAAACAGCGCTATTACCACCGGCATTGCAATGCTGCACAGTATCATTGCAATCTCGACTTCTGTTCCTCCTGCATTATTTTCTGCATATTGTCTCGTAAATGCCCATACGGCATAGAATAATCCGACTATACCCAGAATCAATCCAAAGGCTGCCATCCCTATTACTTCCCACCAGATTTTATCCATCCAACGGAAAAATCTCGTTCTTCTTTTCTGAAGTGCAAATAAGACAATCAGTAAAATCACTCCAAAAATTTCAATAGCTCCGATAATTACAAAATTTTTAAGAGCGGCTGTCAGCGTATTTTGCGCCTGGTTGTAGAAAGACTCCATCTTCTGTAACGCCTGACCGCTCATCTGCAATGTAATATCTGCCGATTCCAGACGCCAGCCCTGCTCATCATTAATTAACATACCGTCCCGAATAATCGATGGAAGATACGGTTCTCCTGAAAAGTTATAAAATTCTCCTGCATCTATAACTTGCCGGTTTTGCCACTCGGTAAATCTTCCCTGAGCGTCCATGCTCTTATCCCTGTCTCTGGAAATCTTTAAACGAATCGTTTCCCCTCCCGGGTTTCCTTCTTTGATCGTTCCATTTCCATAAGAAGAATGAACCTTCTCTTTCTTTTGTCCATAAGGTTTTATTACCAAATTTGCTGTCAGACGAGATTCACTGAAAATTTCTTCTATATGTTTCTCTGAAATTTCTGTATCATACACATATCCCTGACCATATTTCTCCTGCTTCGCCCAATAAGTAATCAAATCAGACTCTATCTGCGACTTATACCATGTACTATCCTCGAAATTATCCAGCGAAGCATATCCGACCTCAGATGACGCTATGGTATTACATTCCATCAGTCCGTAAATACCGGCCACTGACATCACTGCAATCACCATTGTAATCAAAATTGTATTAAGCCATTTTTTCCATTTTGTATCCAATTCCCCACACCACCTTTAAATATTTAGGATTCTTTGTATCAATTTCTATTTTTTCCCGGATTCTTCGAATATGCACCATTACCGTATTTTCTGTTGCATAAGCTTCTTCTTCCCACACGCGCTCATAGATTTCATCTGCTGAAAATACCCTTCCGAGATTTCTCATCAGCAGGCTGACAATCTTATATTCTGTTGCAGTTAATTTTACAGCCTCTCCATCTACGAAAATCTGTTTTCCCTCCATATCAAGAGTCAGCCCTCCATTGATAATCTGGTGCTTACTGGCTGTTTCTGCACTCATGCTCCCAAGCTGCATATACCTTCTCAACTGAGATTTCACCCTTGCAACCAGCTCATCCGGACGAAACGGCTTACTGACATAGTCATCCGCACCCATTGACAGCCCGAGAATCTTATCGCTTTCTTCCGTTTTGGCAGATAAAATAATAATCGGAATATTCTTACTTTCCCGAATCTTCATTGTTGCAGATAACCCATCCATTCTTGGCATCATCACATCAATAATAAGAAGCTTTACATCCTCCTCCATCAGACAGTCCATCGCCTCCAGACCATCATATGCAGTCAGAACTTCATATTCTTCCATCTCCAAACGCTTCTTAATTGCTCCTACAATTTCTCTGTCATCATCTACAACCAGAATCTTTGGCTGATCCATAATACTCCTCCTTCTCTTTGATAATCCTATCATAACAGGTATTTCTGTACTTTTTCCGGATACAAATCTTTCATATTTCTTACATTCATTTAAATCATTATAACAAAAAGAAGCCACCCTAAACAGACAGCTTCTTCCGAGGCGTTCCCTGAGCCTCTTTTCCTTTATCTTTTCTGAAATCTTATAATCTTTCAGCAATCGCCTTAATAAAACCTTCGCTGTTCACTGCATTAACAGTTTCCAGAGTTGTAATCATCGCAAGATCTTTTGTCATTGTTCCTGCTTCAATCGTATCCAGAGTCGCCTTCTCAAGCTTATCTGCAAAGTCCATTAATTCCTGATTGCCATCGATTTCCCCGCGCTTTCTTAATGCTCCGGTCCATGCAAAAATCGTTGCCACAGAGTTTGTAGAGGTTTCTTCCCCTTTCAAATGTTTGTAATAATGACGCTGAACGGTTCCATGCGCAGCTTCATACTCATAATATCCATGAGGAGATACTAAAACAGAGGTCATCATTGCAAGAGAACCAAATGCAGAAGAAATCATATCGCTCATGACATCTCCGTCATAGTTCTTGCATGCCCAGATAAATCCACCCTCAGATTTCATAACACGGGCTACTGCATCATCAATCAAAGTATAAAAATATTCAATACCTGCCGCTTCAAACTGATCAGCATATTCAGCATCATAGATTTCCTGGAAGATATCTTTGAATGTATGATCATACTTCTTAGAAATCGTATCTTTTGTTGCAAACCAGAGATCCTGCTTTGTATCCAATGCATATGTAAAACAGCTTCTTGCAAAACTTGCAATAGAATCATTGATATTATGCATTCCCTGAATAATTCCAGGTCCGTCAAATTCCTGAATTGTTTCACGGATCTGGGTTCCGTCCTCTGCAGTAAATACAAGCTCTGCCTTTCCTGCTCCCGGAACCTTAATCTCAACACCTTTATATACATCACCATAGGCATGTCTGGCGATCGTAATCGGCTTCTTCCACTTGCTGACTGTCGGCTCGATTCCTTTTACGGTAATCGGAGCACGGAATACTGTTCCATCAAGAATCGCACGGATTGTTCCATTAGGACTCTTCCACATCTCCTTCAAATCATACTCATCCATACGGGCTGCGTTTGGTGTAATTGTCGCACATTTTACTGCAACACCATATTTCTTCGTTGCTTCTGCGGAATCAACAGTCACCTGATCATTGGTTTCATTTCTGTGTTCCAGCCCGAGATCATAGTACTCTGTTTTCAAATCAATAAATGGTAATAACAATTCTTCTTTGATCATTTTCCAAAGAATTCTTGTCATTTCATCTCCGTCCATCTCTACCAACGGGGTAGTCATCTGAATTTTGCTCATATCATTCCTCCTATATACATTTTCCTGCTTGGCCTCTTAAAACTATTAGGCTATATTATAGCGAAAAATTAAACTACTGTAAATAAATGTACAAAAAAAGAAGCAATTTTATGCATTAAAGCGTCAATGTACAAAAGTATTCCATGATTTTATTACACAAAAAAGGAAACCATGCTCAGAATTGTTCCATCTGATTTTGCATGGTTTCCTCTGTATCCCCGTGCTTACACGACTTGCTACCGGGTATTTGATTTCATATGTTCCGTATGTAACAGCTGATGCGCTTTATGGGAATTCGGCGCTGTGAAATACTCTTCATAAAGTGCCGCAATATCCGGATTCTCATGTGAGAAACGGAATTTGGCATTACGATCTAAGAAATACAGATTTTCTCCTCTTTCCCCTGCCAGTTCACATCCCTCATGAATCGGCTGTCCGCCTCCTCCGGCGCAGCCGCCCGGACAGGCCATCACTTCTACAAATTGATATTTCACTTCTTCGTTTCGAATTGCTTCCATTAAGTCTCTTGTATTCTTTAATCCACTGACTACTGCAATCGCAATTTCATTTTCGGCAATCTTAAATTTTGCTTCCGTCCATCCATTTTTCTGAACGCCTCGAATTTCCTGAAACGCATCTGCTGCCGGATTTTCTCCTGTTACTAAGTAGTATGCAGAACGAAGCGCTGCTTCCATTACACCGCCGGTTGCTCCAAAAATAACACCTGCCCCTGTTCCTTCCGCGAATGGTTGATCAAATTCCACTGCTTCTAATGTTTTAGGGTCAATGTGATCTGCTTTGATCAAACGATCCAGTTCTCTCGTTGTCAAAACACAATCCACTTCTTTTCCGGCATACTCTCTATAAAACAGATCCATCTCCCGCTCCGCTTTCTTTGCAAGACACGGCATAATCGATACGGTAAATAAATTTTCAGGTTTCACTCCGATTCTTTCCGCAAAAGCACTCTTCATCACCGCACCAAACATCTGCTGTGGAGACTTTGCGCTGGAAAGTCTTGAAACCATGTCAGGGTATTGGCTTTTTATAAAACGAACCCATCCCGGACAACAGGAAGTAAACATCGGATATTCCTCCAGATCCCCTTTTTGCAGACGATCCAGGAACTCTGTTCCCTCTTCCATAATTGTCAAATCAGCTGAAAATGTAGTATCAAATACATAGTCTGCTCCCATTCGCCGCAAAGCGTTGGCAATTTTACGTACATCGGATTCTTCTCTTGTCAGTCCCAGAGATTCTCCCCATGCCGTGCGGACTGCCGGGGCAACCTGAACCGCCACAACTTTATCAGAATCTGCCAGTGCCCGGTAAAACGCATCTGTATCATCTCTTTCTCTTAATGCTCCTGTCGGACAATGGGTAATACATTGTCCGCAAAGCGCACAATCAGCTTCCCGTATCTCACGGTTTCCTGAAACTCCTACCTGCGTTCTCGAACCGGTTCCGATTACATCCCAAATGTGCATTCCCTGAATTTTATCACAAACCTGAATACAGCGCATGCATTTGACACATTTATTTGTATCTCTGATCAAAGGATATTTCGTATCCCATTCCTGAAGAGTTAACTCTTTCTCATATGGGTTATCTACAATATTCAGATCGTTGGCAATCGTCTGTAAGCTGCAGTTGCCGCTTCGGACACAACTAATACAGTTTCCATCATGCTGCGATAGAATCATAGAAACAGTATCTCTCCGATTTCGACGTACTTTCGGGCTGTTGGTATATATTACCATCCCTTCCTCCACTACGTTATTGCAGGAAGTTACCAGCCGGTTCTGTCCCTCAATTTCTACGACACAAACCCTGCATGCACCAATCTCGTTAATATCTTTTAAAAAGCAAAGTCTGGGGATTGTAATATTTAAAGATGCTGCCGCATCCATAATGGTTGTGCCCTCCGGCACAGAAACACTTCTATGATCAATTGTGATATTTACCATTTCATATCCCTCCCTCCTTTAAAAATTCCGTAACCGAAATGGTCACAGCGGAGACATCTGGATGCCTCCTGACATGCTTCTCGCTCTGTCATACAATTCTCTGCTCCTTCAAAGTCAAGAACTCTCTCTCCGGCTTCTCGCTCTGTAAGATTTACTCTTCCGCAAGGAGGTTTATCCTCTGCCCGCGGTTCCGGTATCTCGACTCCGGAAGTAATTTCATGATGATATCCCAAATACTCATCAATATTAGCTGCAATTACTTTTCCTGCCGCAATCGCAGAAATCACAGTCGATGGTCCCGTCGCACAGTCTCCTCCGGCAAATACTCCCGGCATTTGATCAAAACCGCCAAATTTTTCGGTATTAATTCTTCCTCTCTGAACCGGAACTCCTGCTTCCTCAAAATGTTGATATTCGATGTCCTGCCCGATTGCTACAATCAGACACTGACACGGAATAAACTGATCTTCCTCTCCGGTCGGTCTGACACTGGCTCTGCCATCCCTGATTTCACTGATCATCTGCGGTGTCACCCAGATTCCTTTTATATTTCCATCCTCATCTTTTTCAATTCTGGAAGGCGCCATCAAAGTCTTGATTTCCACCCCTTCTTCCTGAGCACCGCGGATTTCATCCGGAAGAGCTGTCATGTCTGCCACTCGCCTGCGGTAAACAATGCTGACTTTTTTTGCTCCAAGCCGGACAGCCGTACGAACCGCATCCATAGAGACATTTCCTCCACCGATTACAGCTACTTCTCTGCCTTCTAAATGATCCTGGGTTCCATACCCGACATTACGCAGAAATTGCACTGCTGAAATAACTCCCCCGGCGTCTTCTCCCTCTAATCCTAATTTTTTATCCGTACTCGCTCCGATGGTAATAAGGACTGCATCATACTGCTCCTTTAAATCTGCAATCGAATAATCCTTTCCTATGACTTTTCCACAGTCTACCTGTACACCGGTATCTAAAATTGCCTGAATATCATCATCCAGACGTTTCTTTGGAAGCCGATAATTTGGAATTCCGTAGCGAAGCATTCCTCCAAGCTTTGGAAGCATCTCATATACGGTGACCTGATGACCCATCAGCTGAAGAAAATAAGCTGCGCTTAATCCACCAGGGCCTCCTCCTACTATCGCCACATTTTTTCCGGTAGACGGCGCACATTCCGGCGGCGCTACATATCCGGCGGCATCTGCTGCCATCCGTTTTAATCCTCTGATATTCACGGCATCATCAATCATATTTCTACGGCACAATGCCTCACAAGGATGCTCACAGATAAATCCACAGGTAGTCGGAAATGGATTGTCCTTCCGGATCAGACGAATCGCGTCTTCATATCTTCCATCTCGCACCAGTGCAATATAGCCAGGAATATCCACTCTTGCCGGACACCGTGACATGCATGGAACCGACTGTTTTAATGTACTTAAACAACGATGATGTTCAATATGTTCCAGATAATCTTCCCGGAATCCAATGATTCCTTTGTATACCATATTCGCTGCCTCATAACCAATTGCACAATCGGCTGATTCCATAATGGACTGAGCAGTCTCCTGAATTAAGGCTAATGTTTTTAAGTCAGCCTTTCCATCTAATACATCTGTAATCAAATTTTTTAATTGTCCAAGCCCGACACGACAAGGCACGCATTTTCCACAGCTCTGTGCATGACAGATTTCCAAAAATGCTCTGGACATATCTACTGGGCACAGTCCCGGAGGGCTGGATTCAATCCTTCTCTCCAAATCTTTATACAGCCCTTCTACTACCAGCTGTGCCTGATTCGGAGTCCATAACTCTAAACGACTCATACGTTTCCTCCTTTTTCAATAAAGTAGAATCAAGTTCTTACTATTATAACGATCTAATTTCAGAAACGCAACTGTTTTTTGTGCAATCTGTACGTTAATTTCGTGACAAACTTTTTATTTTTTGTGCAAAATACCGTTAATTTTATAACAAGATACTTTTTGCTATCACGGGACAAAGCGGACAAGTCCGCATCCTACGCAGAGCGGTTTTTTATACCATAGGAAGTTCGGAGAACTTTCCTATGGTACAAAAAAAGGACATGCGCCATATTGACTGCATATCCTTATATATTTCCATATTCTCTATATTATTATGACTCGAAAGATACAATAATTCCGCCATCGCATGCATATAAGCTGCTTACCCCTTTTGTATCTATAATAGAAATATCATCAATCTTTAAAACCTTTTGAACAAGATCTCTGACATACTCAGCTCTTTGCAGACAATTGCAATGCGCAATCGCCATCTTATGTCCAATCAGATTCTCATTTTCCTGCGCAATCTGATCAATCATCTTCGTTAGAGCCTTCTTAATGCCCCTGGCCTGTGCTGCCTTTTGGATAATCCCCTCTCTTGTTCCAACCATGACCGGTTTAATATTCAGCGCACCGGCAATCGTTGCTGACAATCTGGACAGACGTCCATTACGCCTTAATACCTCTAATGTCTCTAACACAAAATATGTTCTGAGACCGGTAATATAAGTTTCTATTTTCTCAACAACCTCTGAAAACGGAAGTCCCTGGCTTGCCAGTTCATAAATCTTTCTCGCTGTCAAAATCTGAGTTGTGGAAGCTCCTCTGGAATTGAAAACATGAATATTTTTCTTCCCGTATTCTTCCTCATAAAGGTTCTTTCCAAGAACTGCACTGTTGTAGGAACCGCTCAATTCCGCTGACAATGTAACCACATAAATATCATCTGCTTTGCTGTACGCATCCATATAACTCTCCGGTGCCGGACATGCAGACTTCACTTCTCCCTTGCTCTCAGCAACTTTTTTTAAAAAATCCTTCTGATTAAATGTCTCATCGTCCACAACCTCTTCTCCATCTACCAAAAGAGTCAGCGGAATCCATGAATAACATCCCTTTTCAAAATCTTCTTCTACTAAATCTGTACAGCTATCGCACACAATATGGAAACTCATCATCGTATCTCCTTTTTAACACTTTCTTATATAGTATTCATTACTACTTATTTTATCATACCCAAACAGAAAAAGAAATACAGAAACTAGGATTCTTTCTCTCCAATCTTACGTGACAGAAAAATCCCTGCTGCCATTGCCGCTGCTCCGGTTAAGATTGTGAAAAAATCGACAGAAAATTTCATAATTTCTGTGAAAATCCCCACAGGTGAGGCCAAAACCAGACCTAAAATTGCCCAATAAGTTTTGCCCCGATAATGTTTTAATAAATACTCCATCAATGCAGCAACCCAAATTACCCCGGCTGCCATACCGATCGCCATCGGACCAAGAATCAAAATCCCCCTCATAATCCATTGAGAATCCATTTGAAAGAATCCACTGATGCAGTCAGTAATTTCATTTAAAATCGGCTGATAATACCCTATTATCAATAAAATAGCAGAACCGCTCACTCCCGGAACAACCATTGTTAATGCAGCCAGAATTCCGACTCCAAACATTTTCAGGACCATCAATACTGACGGCTCCAATATTACATCCTTTGTTCCTGCTCCGATATATGGAATCCCCACAATCAGTCCAAAAAACAGAAGAAATAGCAAAATATTTCCCAAGACAACTCTCTCTTTTTTTGCGATCCTGACGATATCCGGAATTCCTCCAAGAATCAGTCCGGCAAATAATAAATTGGTCTGTACCGGAAAATTGTCAAATAGCCCTCTGAGCCCATACGATAACCCAAGAAGTCCCAGCACCGCGCCAATTCCGACAGGCAAAAGTGTCCGCAGGCTCTCTTTCGGCTCTCTTGTAAAATGATTCACCGAATAAAGAATTTTATCATAGAGCCCCATAGAAACCGCCAGCGTGCCTCCGCTGACCCCGGGCATAAATCCTGATGCTCCAATCAAAGACCCCTGACAAAGCTGTTTCAAAAATTTCATAATTTACATAAACTCCTTTAAATGACTTTTCACTTCCAGATCCCATGCTTCTTCTAAAGACTGATCCATTACAAAAGTTTTTCTGGATACTCCTCCGGTACATTTTAAGCTTTTCCGATCATACATAATATTCAAAAACAAGCCGGCCACTTCTTCAGAGCGGACCGGAAGATTATATTTTATTAAAAAATCATCAATCAATTCCGGCTTCAGCATCATAACAAACTGGAAGGAAAGAGGTGTTTTTCTTCCTTTTATCAAGGCAAATACTTTTTCTTTTTCCTGTTCCCATGGAACACAGGGATACATATGATATTGTTCCCATTCCTCTGTGTCATAAAACTCTTTTAAAACTCTTCCATTAAATTCATATGCTATGTTCATGGATAACTTTCCTTCACTCATCAGAAAATCATCAAACAGATCTCCCCCAAGAAATCCGGCCATAAACTTTTTGACATTTTCAATCTCAACTAAAACCATAATCCGCTCCTTCCTGTAAGGGCATTTTACCACATCTCTTTTTCTGCCTCAAGGACAAAGCGGACAAGTCCGCATCAAACTCCCTCTATCCCTCAATCTTTGAGGGACTTACTCCGCTTTGCGCGCCAGATGCAGACTGCGAAAGCAGTCATATTTCTTCTTGCATCTGGTCGCATCCTACGCGTAGCGGTTTTTTATACAATAGGAAGTTCGGAGAGCTTTCCTAATTGTACAAAAAAAGGAACACTTCGAATATGAAGTGTTCCTTTTCATCATCGGTTTAATTTATGATCATTTCAAAGATTTTATTGTGCAAAATCATAAGAACTCTGATCACTCTGATTGCTATAGTTACTACTGTCATCGCTGTTGCTGTTGCTGCTTGTGCTAGGTGCATCAGACTTTTTGCCTAATGTTACTGTCAGAGTCTTAGAAACATAAGTTCCCATCTGATTCTGTCTCTTTACAACAACCTTCACACTCTTTCCGGCTTTCATATTTGAAATACGATCTTTTAACCCATCCATTGTAGAAACGGTTCTGCCGTCAAATTTTACAATAACATCTCCTGCACTAATGCCTGCAGTCTGCGCCGGTGATCCTTTTACCACCTGCTGTACATAAACACCGGATGGCATGTCAAACTGGCTTGCCATAGAACTGTCAATTGTCTGTCCTGAAACACCAAGATATGCCTGCTCAGATTCTTTCACCGCTTCATTCTTAATCAAACTGTTGATAATCGGTTTTGCGGTATTAATCGGAATGGCATATCCCATTCCCTCAACATCTTCAGATGCATATTTCACTGTATTGATACCAATCAGTTCTCCCTTGCTGTTTAACAGGGCTCCTCCACTGTTTCCAGGATTAATCGCCGCATCCGTCTGAATCAGTGTCATTGTTGTATCAGTCAGCTGAACTTCTCTCTCCTTCGCACTAATATATCCTCCGGTTACAGACTGCCCGTATCCCAGTGCATTTCCAATAGCGATTGCACGCTCTCCGGTTTTCAAGCTGTCAGAATCTCCCAGTGTAATAACTGCGATTTTTTTCTGAGTTGAAGATTTCATATCGCTGGTTTTTACTTCTACAACCGCAAGGTCTGCATCAGAATCTGTTCCCCTAATAGTCGCGCTTGCACTCTCACCATCTACAAATCCTACAGAAAGTGATTTTGCATCTTCTACCACATGATTATTTGTAACAATTAACAGTTTGCCGCTTTCCTTTCCGATAATGATACCGGAACCAACACCTTCTGTCTCACTGCTTTGCTGCTGTCCGAACCATCCCTGAGATGTTGTCTCAAATTTTCCTGTAATAGAAACAATAGAAGGCATCACATTTTCTGAAACTGCTGATAAATCATCACTGGAACTGCTCGATCCGGAACTGCTGACAGTCTTTGTAGTAGCAATTTGGGTTCCTCCACTCCCAATCCCAGCCTTGGAAAATCCGTAATTAACTCCCTGCATCACAAGTCCTGCAACCAGTCCGAAAGCAACTGCGGAACCGGCAAGTTTCAGCCAATACCGCCTTCCCTTTCCCCCTTTTTTCTTTTTGCCGGGAGAATTCTTCTCCTCTTCGCGCCACTCTTCGGAAGTTTTCCACTGATCATCCTGGTTTGTATGATTATATTCATTCATGATATTGTTCTCCTTTCAACTATGTCTTTCATGTCTTAAATATACCCGATAAATGTGTAAAAACTGTGTTTAATTTGTTATAAAAATAAGAAAAAGATAAGAAAACTCCCCATTGTACCAAGCACGTTTTTCTTATATAATGTAGAGAGTGAAAAAGGAGTATTTTTTATGATTAAGCAAAACCAAACTTATTTAAATCGGCTGCATGTATTGATGGATGCCCTCTGCATATACTTTGCCGGCTTTGCAGCCCATTTTGTTAGATTCAATTTTCATTTTTTTAGTTTTGAGTTTAACGGAGACCTATTTGAAAGGAATCGATACTACCTTGATTTCTTTCAATATCAGCAGCCTTTGATTGGCGCTCTGATTATTCTTTTGTTATTATATTCATTTTTCGGGTTATATACCCCGAAACGTTACCAAAGAGGCACCAGAGAACTTGTGAATCTCTTGAAAGCCAACCTTCTGGGAGTCGGTATCTCTGCTTTTATTATTACGATTTTCCAGATTCAAAACTTTCCACGTTCTCTGTACCTGCTGTTTTATGTATTTAACTTTATTTTCGGAGTACTGTCAAGATATATTATCCGTAAATTTCTTAAAATCAACCGAAAAAAAGGTCGAAACATCAAACATACAGTTTTTGTTGGATTCAGTACTTCTGCTGCCGCCTACATCGATCGTATCAAAGCAAATCCTCACTGGGGACTTCAGATTCACGGTATCTTCGATGATATCGTAAGCGATAATTTTGAGTACCGCGGCATCGAGAAGATCGGAACTTTATCTGATCTGGCATCTTATCTTGAAAATACTTCTTTAGACGAAGTTGCGATCACTCTGAACCTGAACGAATACAACAAATTGGAAAATATTGTTGCCATCTGTGAAAAATCCGGTGTCCATACAAAATTTGTCCCGGATTATTACAACTTTATTTCTACCAACCCTTACACAGAGGATTTGGACGGTCTTCCGGTTATCAATATTCGAAATGTTCCTCTGACCAATACTTTCAACCGCATGGTGAAGCGCCTGATTGATATCATCGGCTCCATCTTTGCATTAATTCTGTTTTCACCAATTATGCTGTTAGTCGCTCTTTTGGTAAAACGAAGCTCTCCCGGTCCGATTCTTTTTGCACAGGAACGCATCGGTCTTGGGAACAAACCATTTAAAATGTACAAGTTTCGATCCATGGGTGTCCAGGATCCAAAAAAAGAAGCAAAACAGTGGACCACTAAGAATGATGCCCGCGTAACACCAATCGGTAAAATCATTCGTAAGACAAGCCTCGATGAACTTCCCCAGTTTTGGAATGTACTCCGGGGAGATATGAGCCTTATTGGTCCCCGGCCGGAGCGTCCTCTGTTTGTAGAAAAATTTAAAGAAGAAATTCCCCGTTATATGATTAAACATCAAGTTCGCCCGGGAATCACTGGATGGGCTCAGGTCAATGGTTTCCGCGGTGATACTTCCATCCGCGGCCGTATTGAGCATGATTTGTATTATATTGAAAACTGGTCTCTGGGACTGGACATCAAAATCCTGTTCCTAACTGTATTCAAAGGATTTGTAAACAAAAACGCATATTGACATACAGCGGAGACCGCCTTTCTGCTATTTCGGAGGTAATTATGAGTAAATCACATATTAAAAAGAAACATCATTCTCCCATCAGAACTTTGATTTTTCTTTTGCTGCTTTTTATCCTTCTGATCGGAATTCTTCTCGGCACTATTTATATGAAGCTTGGAAATATACAAACAAAAAACCTTGATCAGACACAGCTTGTAACCGTCAGTCAGGACGCGAATATGCAAAATTATACTAATTATGCTTTTTTTGGTATTGATTCGCAGACAGGAAGCATGGCTGACAGAGGAAACCGTTCCGACTCGATTATCGTTGTCAGTATTCATAATGAAACGAAAGCTGTTAAATTACTCTCCATTTACCGTGATACCTTTGTAAGCATTAACGGTAAGTACAGTAAGATCAATGCTGCATATTCCTGGGGTGGCCCGGAACTGGCAGTCAGCACCATTAACCGAAATCTGGATCTTAATATCGAAAAATATGCTACCGTAAATTTTAAAATTCTTGCCGATATCGTAGATGCCCTCGGCGGCATTGAAATTAATGTAAAGAAAAATGTTTTAAATGATCTGAATCGTTATATCAAAGACATGAACCGAATCAACGGAGGAAACTCTGAAAAGATCTCGGCTGCCGGCACTTACACACTAGATGGAAATCAGGCAGTTGCCTACTCCCGTATCCGCTATACATCCGGCGGAGATCTGGCTCGTGCCGGAAGGCAACGTGAAGTACTGCAAAAGATCTTTGAAAAAGGAAAACGCAGTCCTTTAAGACTTATGTCTGTAATGGACAAGGTTCTCCCTCAGATAAAAACTAATATGGATCAAAGCGAACTATTCTCCATGTTTCTTTCGATTATGAAATATGACATCAAAGATCAACAGGGATTTCCATGGGATCAAAAAGAGCTGCGTTATTACGGAGCATACTATGGATTCCCGACAACCTTAGAGGAAAATGCAGTCCGTGCTCATAAATATTTATTTGAAACCTCTGATTATCAGGTCAGTGAAGAACTTTCTAAAATCAATCAAAAGATCATATGGCGAGCTGGATATTAACACACATCTAATTTCATTATTTAATATGCTTAAGTTGAATGCACCGAATTTTCGGTGCATTTTTACTATTATGTAATTGAAAATTCTTCCCCTTTATATTATACTATAATAAATATATTATTGATATATTTTGTAAAATATTGCAAACTGTA
>OBYP01000401.1_pt1 | contig 41518 bp, 37 predicted proteins | sample 1501461 | NCBI WGS metagenome assembly OBYP01 (sample SAMEA2580201, study PRJEB22360) | human gut metagenome | biome: human gut; feature: human-associated habitat; material: faeces | place: Denmark | collected 2008/2010 | reverse complement strand
TTTGCGGACATTTAAGAAGATATAAAAAGATAGTCAAAAAGACATATATAATTTTAGTAAAAATATAATAATTGCACATCCTAGATACGGAGGTATAAATATGAATATTGAAGTGATTTATCATCTGTATAACGTGAGAACAGAAAAAAATTTAAGCAGAGAGATTCTGGCAAAGATATCTGGTGTAGAAGAGAAAATCATCTGCGATATTGAACATGACCGTCATGATCCAACGGTTCAGACGATCTGTATGCTTGCAGAAGCTCTGGAGACTTCCACGGAAGAATTATATTCTTATATGATACGATAGGCTGTCTGCTTAATGGGTCTTGTACTTTTTCTCATGAGATAACTATGATATGATAAAGAAAAAGATAGGATACAGATTGGATAGGGGAAGATGAGCAATAAAATTAATTATCAAAAAAAATTAGATCAGGTGATTGAGCAGCTGGGAAATTCAAAGCCGACACTTTTAATTCACAGCTGCTGTGCACCTTGCAGCAGTTATGTTCTGGAATATTTATCAGAGTATTTTCAGATTACGGTTGATTATTACAATCCGAATATTGATTCCGAAGAAGAATATAGAAAGCGGATTGCCGAGCAGAATCGGCTGGTACAAGAGATGGGACTTGAGGACATCAAAGTACTAGATGGAGGATATGAACCGAAGGTTTTTTATGAGATGGTTCGTGGTTTTGAAAAAGAGCCGGAGGGAGGAAAGCGCTGTTATCTCTGTTATCAGTTACGTCTTGCACAGGCAGCGAGAATGGCGGCAGATTATGGATTTGACTATTTTACGACAACTCTTACGATCAGTCCGTTAAAAAATGCTCAGTGGCTTAATGAACTGGGAGAGCGTGAGGGAGAAAAGGCAGGGGTTGCTTTTCTGCCTTCCGACTTTAAAAAGAAAGGCGGATATCAGAGATCTATTCAGCTTTCAAAGGAGTATTCTCTGTATCGGCAGAACTTCTGCGGGTGTGTATTTTCGAAAACAGAGAGCGCTAACAGACAGAAAAAAATATAGGAATTAAAAAAAATACTTGCAGTCTTTTTTGATTTGTGATAGAATTTTTACAATTTGTAGAGAAATATTTCTAAAATAAATGCGACAGAAGGTATTGGAATTTCAGAATTATCAATGCTTAGATTTGTAATTTTTATTTTAGCGATATTTCTCTTTTTTTGTAATAGCGATGAGCCAAAGTACGAGCTCTTGGCGACCGCTTAAAATCCCGGAATGTGCCTTCTGGCACTTCCGAAGATTCATTTTATTAGGAGGAATTTTACATGAACGCATTTTTAATATTGGAAGACGGGCACGTATTTCAGGGACAGCATTTTGGCGCCAGAAAAGAAGTCATCTGTGAAGTTGTATTTAATACTTCTATGACTGGTTATCTGGAAGTATTAACAGACCCTTCCTATCAAGGTCAGGGCGTTGTTATGACCTACCCTCTGATTGGGAATTACGGAGTATGTTTAGAAGATGCAGAGTCTGACAGACCATGGCACTCTGCATTTATTGTAAGAGAAATTTCCAGAACATCCAGTAATTTCAGAAGACAGCAGGATTTGAAGGAATATTTGATCGAGCATGATATCCCGGGAATTAGTGGCGTGGATACCAGAGCAATTACAAAAATCTTAAGAGAAGAAGGCTGTATGGGAGGTATGATCACCACCAATCCTGATTTTAAGTTAGATGAAATTCTTCCAAAACTACAAGCATATAAAGTGACAGATGCGGTGAAAACTGTCACAAGAAATGAAAAAGAACATTTTAAGGGCGATGGATTTAAGGTTGCGCTTTTGGATCTTGGAACAAAGAATAACATCGCACACTCTTTAAATAAGAGAGGATGTGATGTAACAGTCTATCCTGCATTTACAAAAGCAGAAGAAATTCTTAAGGATCAGCCGGATGGAATTATGCTTTCAAATGGTCCCGGAGATCCGAAAGAGTGCACTGAGATCATCAGTGAGATTCAAAAGCTTTATCAAAGTGATATTCCGATTTTTGCAATTTGTCTCGGACATCAGCTGATGGCTTTGGCAACCGGTGCGGATACAAAGAAAATGCGCTGGGGACATCGTGGCGGAAATCATCCGGTAAAGGATCTGGCGACAGGAAGAGTCTATATTTCATCCCAGAATCACGGATATGTAATTGAAGAAGAAAGTATTAAAGAAGATGTGGCAGAGGTTTCCTTCATTAATGTAAATGATAAGTCTATTGAAGGTTTGGATTACAAAAATAAAAAGATCCGCACAGTTCAGTTCCATCCGGAAGCGTGTCCGGGACCACAGGATACTGCCTATTTATTTGATGAATTTTTGGATATGATGAAAGGAGCAAAAAATGCCTAAGAGAGAAGATATAAAGAAAGTACTTGTCATCGGGTCCGGGCCGATTGTCATTGGACAGGCAGCAGAATTTGATTATGCAGGAACACAGGCGTGTCGTGCCCTTAGAGAAGAAGGAATTGAGGTCGTACTGGTAAATTCAAATCCTGCAACGATTATGACGGACAAGGATATTGCAGATAAAGTATATATTGAGCCACTGACAGCTTCTGTGATTGAGAAAATCATTGATAAGGAAAAGCCGGACAGCATCCTGCCGACTCTGGGAGGACAGGCAGCCTTAAATCTTGCAATGGAACTGGTTGAGAGTGGATATCTTGAGAAAAGCGGAGTTAAACTAATTGGTACTTCTCCGTCAACGATCAAGAAGGCAGAAGACCGTCTGGAATTTCAGACGACAATGGAAAAAATCGGGGAACCGATTGCAGCCGGAAAGGTTGTAAAGAACATCGAAGATGGTGTGGAGTTTGCGAAAGTAATCGGGTATCCTGCGGTATTACGGCCGGCGTACACCCTGGGAGGAAGCGGCGGCGGAATTGCCCACAATCAGGAAGAACTCGAAACGATTCTTGAGAACGGACTTCGATTAAGCCGTGTAGGGGAAGTTTTAGTAGAGCGTTATATCGGCGGATGGAAAGAAATCGAGTATGAAGTTATGCGGGATGAGAACGGAACCTGTATTACGATCTGTAATATGGAAAACATTGATCCGGTAGGTGTTCATACCGGAGACAGTATCGTTGTGGCTCCGTCTCAGACTCTTGGGGACAAGGAGTATCAGATGCTTCGTACCTCTGCTTTAAATATTATTACAGAATTAGATGTCCATGGAGGATGTAATGTTCAGTATGCATTAAATCCGGACAGTTTTGAGTATTGCGTCATTGAGGTAAATCCTCGTGTCAGCCGTTCTTCTGCGCTGGCATCGAAAGCAACAGGTTATCCGATCGCAAAAGTAACTGCAAAAATCGCGATTGGTTACACCTTGGACGAGATTGAAAATGCTGTTACAAAGAAGACCTATGCCAGCTTTGAGCCAATGCTCGATTACTGTGTTGTAAAAATGCCGAGACTTCCTTTTGATAAGTTTATTCATGCAAAACGTACTCTGACAACTCAGATGAAGGCTACAGGAGAGGTTATGAGTATCGGAACCAACTTTGAGGGGGCGCTGATGAAAGCAATCCGTTCTCTGGAACAACATGTGGATAGCCTTATGTATGGGGATTACGGAAAGCTTTCCGATGAAGAAGTGTTAAAAGAATTAGAAAAAATTGATGATTTGAGAATCTATGTGATTGCGGAAGCAATCCGCAGAGGATTTGACTATGATACAATTTTTAACATTACAAAAATAGATCGATGGTTTTTGGATAAAATTGCTGTCCTGGTGGAGATGGAACAGAAACTTTCCGAAGCAGATGTCTTAGATCGGGAGCTTTTAATGGAAGCAAAACGTCTGGAATTTCCGGACAAGGTAATTGGACAGCTGACCGGAAAGAGTGAGCGGGAAATCAAAGAATTGCGAAATGAAATGGATATTCATGCTGCTTACAAGATTGTAGATACCTGTGCGGCTGAGTTTGATGCCGAGACACCGTATTATTATTCCTGCTATGACGGGGAAAATGAGGTTGTGGAAACCTCAGGAAGAAAGAAAGTTTTAGTTCTTGGTTCCGGACCGATCCGAATTGGACAGGGAATCGAATTTGATTTCTGTTCTGTGCATAGTGTATGGGCATTGAGTCAGGAAGGGTATGAGACGATTATTATTAATAATAACCCGGAAACAGTTTCCACTGATTTTGACGTGGCAGATAAGCTGTATTTTGAGCCGCTGACAGCAGAAGACGTAGAAAGTATTGTAGATCTGGAAAAACCGGATGGAGCAGTGGTACAGTTTGGAGGACAGACGGCAATCAAACTGACAGAAGCCTTAATGAAAATGGGAGTTCCGATTCTTGGAACCAGTGCGGAAAATGTAGACGCAGCAGAGGATCGTGAACTGTTTGATGAGATTTTAGAGGAATGTTGTATTCCAAGACCGAAAGGAACAACAGTCTTTACTTGCGAAGAGGCGGTGAAGGTTGCCAACGAGCTGGGATATCCGGTACTGGTACGCCCTTCTTATGTACTTGGAGGTCAGGGAATGCAGATTGCGGTATCTGATGAAGATATCCGGGCATTTATGGAGATTATCAACCGTTATGAGCAGGAACATCCGATCTTGATTGACAAATATCTTGTCGGAAAAGAAGTAGAAGTCGATGCTGTATGCGACGGAACAGACATTTTAATTCCGGGAATTATGGAGCATATTGAGCGTGCGGGAATTCACTCCGGAGATAGTATTTCTGTTTATCCGGCATTAAGCTTAAATGACAAAATAAAGAGAGTAATTGCTGAGTATACAAGAAAACTGGCAAAATCTCTGCATGTTATCGGATTGATTAATATTCAGTTTATTGTCGCACAGGGAGAAGTTTATGTTATCGAGGTAAATCCTCGTTCCAGCCGTACGGTTCCTTATATCAGCAAAGTAACCGGAATTCCGATTGTGGCATTGGCGGCTAAGGTGATTACCGGAGCCAAAATCAGAGATCTGGGATATGAGCCGGGACTTCAGCCGGAATCTGAGTATTATGCAGTGAAAAAACCGGTATTTTCTTTTGAAAAATTAAGAGGAGCGGAAATAAGCCTTGGGCCGGAAATGAAATCTACAGGAGAGTGTCTTGGAATTTCCAAGAATTATCACGAAGCTCTTTATAAGGCATTTCTGGGTGCCGGTGTAAATCTTCCAAAATACAAGAAGATGATTCTTACGGTGAAAGATTCCGATAAAATTGATGCGGTCGATATCGGAAGAAGATTTGCAGCCCTGGGATATGAGATCTTTTCCACAAAGAGTACCTGCAGAGTCTTAAATGAAGCCGGAGTCGGAGCTAAACCAATTAATAAGCTGGAAGAAGAATCTCCAAACTTGCTGGATTTGATTTTAGATGATAAAATTGACTTAGTAATTGATACACCTTCACAGGGAGTAGGCCGAAGTAAAGATGGATTCCTGATCCGCCGTTATGCTACTGAGACAGGAGTTACATGTCTTACAAGTCTTGATACAGCGGATGCGCTGTTAACAAGCCTGGAAACAGGAAACAGAGACCAGCTGACAGTAGTGGATATCGCACAGATTTAATCTTATTATTTGGCATACAACCAAAAGATGGAATGCAGGCATGAAGAGAGGATTTTTATCCGAGAGATGAGAAATTAGAAGAGGAGTGATATTATGAGTCGATATACAAAACAGGATGTCATAGACCTCGTCAGAGAAAATGATGTGGAGTTCATCCGGCTGCAATTTTCTGATTTGTTTGGGACAATGAAAAATGTTGCAATTACAGTTCGTCAGCTTGAAAAGGCGCTGGATAATAAATGTACCTTTGACGGTTCCAGTGTCGATGGGTTTGTGCGGATTGAAGAGTCAGATATGTACCTTTATCCGGATCTTGATAGTTTTGCAATTTTTCCGTGGAATGCGGGAGGAGACAGAGTTGCGCGGCTGATCTGTGACATCTACGGACAGGACGGGCTGCCGTTTGCGGGGGATTCCAGACATGTGTTAAAACGTGTGATCCGGGAATGTAAGAAGATGGGTTATAAGTTCAATGTGGGACCGGAATGTGAATTCTTTTTATTCCACACCGATGAAGAAGGGCGTCCGACGACGCTGACACATGAAAAAGCGGGATATTTTGATGTTGCGCCGCTGGATCTTGGGGAAAGTGCCAGAAGAGATATGATTCTTAATCTGGAGGATATGGGATTTGAGATTGAAGCATCTCACCATGAAGTTGCACCTGCACAGCATGAGATTGACTTTAAATATGATAATGCATTGAGAACGGCAGATAATATTCTTACCTTTAAATTTATTGTAAAATATATCGCAAAACGACACGGACTTTATGCAAGTTTTATGCCGAAACCGATTACAGGAGTGGATGGCTCCGGCATGCATTTGAATATGTCTTTATGGAAAGATGGAAGGAATATATTTGCGGATTCTGCAAATAATCTTGGAATCAGTGATGAGGCATTTCATTTTATGGCAGGAGTCATGGAACACTCCAGAGAAATGAGCTTGATTACCAATCCGCTGGTGAATTCTTATAAGAGAATCGTGCCGGGATATGAGGCGCCGGTGGATGTTTCCTGGTCACCTTCTAACCGCAGTCCGCTGATTCGGGTGCCGGCTGCAAGAGGAAGCGGAACAAGACTGGAATTGCGCAGTCCGGATTCCGCAGCGAATCCTTATCTCGCGCTGGCAGTCAGTCTTGCCGCAGGATTGGACGGAATTAAGAGAAAACTCACACCGGGCAAGGGATCTTTTGCAAATCAGTATGAGATTGCAGCTGGAGAAAAGGAAAAAGCTGGTATTATGATGCTGCCAAGAGATATGAAGGAAGCTTTGGAAGTCTTTAAGAACAGCAGTTATATGAAAGAAATCTTAGGGGAACATATTTTCACAAAATATGTAGAGGCTAAAGAGGCAGAGTGGGAATCTTACCAGAAATATGTATCACAGTGGGAAATTGATCGTTATTTATATAAGATTTAAAATCCTGACGAAATGATATGAGGAGGTGAGAGGCTTGATAAATGTCATCGTTTTGTTTCCGAAACGTGAAGTCGCCAGAAACATCCGAAATCTCCTTGTTCGAAATGGTTTTGAGGTGGTTGGTGTGTGTACAACAGGAGCTCAGGTTGTGCAGCGTGTGGAAGAGATGGGAGAGGGACTGGTCATTTGTGGATATAAATGTTCTGATATGATCTATAGTGAATTGCGAGAATATCTTCCGGATAGGATTTGGATGCTTTTGCTTGCCTCCCGACCCTATCTGGCAGATTGCCAGGATCTGAGGATACAAAAACTTGCAATGCCGTTGAAGGGTCATGAGCTGATCATAAAGACCAAAACGATAATTGAAGAGATTGCGCAAGAGCAAAAACGCAGAAGATCAAAACCGAAGCAGAGATCGCGTGAAGAAGTGGAATTATTAGAAAATGTAAAACAATTATTAATGGACAACAATCGAATTTCAGAAGAAGAGGCTCACAGTTATATTCAGCAAAGAAGTATGAACAGCGGTGTGGGACTGATTGAAATGGCAAAAATGATTAAAGAATCATTTACATATTAGAAAGTAGGAGGAGACTATGTTTAAGATTAATGACAACTATTTGAAACTTCCGGGAAGCTATTTATTTTCAACGATTGCAAAAAAAGTAAATGCTTATTCTGAGGCAAATCCAGAAAAGAATATTATTCGTCTTGGAATTGGAGATGTAACACAGCCGTTGGCTCCTGTTATTATTGATACGCTTCACAGCGCAGTTGATGAGATGGCAAGTGCCGAGACATTTCACGGGTATGCTCCGGATCTGGGATATGAATTTTTAAGGAATGCGATTGCAAAGAATGATTATAAAGACAGAGGTGCCGATATCGAGGCAGATGAAATTTTTGTCAGCGATGGCGCAAAGTGTGATTCCGGAAATATTCAGGAGATTTTTGCAAGGGATAATAAGATTGCCGTATGTGATCCAGTGTATCCTGTTTATGTTGATACTAACGTAATGGCAGGAAGAACCGGAACTTATGATCCGAAAGCAGAGACCTGGAGTGATGTGATTTACATGCCTTGTACTGCTGAGAACAATTTTGCACCGGATTTTCCAAAAGAAGTTCCTGATATTATTTATCTTTGTTTTCCAAACAATCCGACAGGATCTACGATTACAAAAGATCAGCTGCAGGGATGGGTGGACTATGCCAATAAAAATGGTGCCGTTATTATTTATGATGCCGCTTATGAGGCATATATTTCAGAAGATGATGTGGCACACACGATCTATGAGTGTGAAGGGGCAAGAACTTGTGCCATTGAATTAAAGAGTTTTTCAAAAAATGCCGGATTTACCGGAGTCCGTCTTGGATATACTGTAATTCCGAAAGATTTGAAATGTGACGGTGTGGCTTTGCATGATCTATGGGCAAGACGTCACGGAACGAAATATAATGGCGCACCTTATATTGTTCAGAGAGCCGGAGAAGCTGTTTACTCTGATGCCGGAAAGGCTCAGTTAAAAGAGCAGGTAGGATATTATATGAACAATGCAAAGGTGATTTTTGAAGGATTAAAAGATGCCGGATACACAGTATCCGGAGGAGTGAATGCTCCGTATATCTGGTTAAAGACACCGGATCATATGACATCATGGGAATTCTTTGATCATCTTCTTGAGAGCGCTAATGTAGTCGGAACTCCGGGATCAGGATTCGGACCGAGCGGAGAAGGATATTTCAGACTTACAGCCTTTGGAAATTATGAAAATACTGTGGAAGCAATTCGCAGAATTCGAGAGATGTAAAAGTAAGAAGCGGAAACCAACGAGAGAAGGTTTCCGCTTCTTTGACAATAGCGATAAGTTAAAGTCCGGGCTTATCCGAGCTCCCGGTAATTTACAATTCAATATCTTTATCAGCGTGCATGTGGGATTCTGTATAGAGAATTACTGTATCTCCTCTTAAAAGGCGGAGATTTCCATTTGGAATCATAACTTTTTTGCGGCGTTTGACAAGGACGATAATAGAATGGCGGGAAATATCAAGATCCCGGATTCTCACACCGTTCCATGGATTGTTTTTCTGCAGAATAATTTCTTTGAGTACAATATGATCTTTGTTTTGGAAAGATTCTGCACCAAGTACCATAATGTCTCCGGCTTTTAAGACCATATCTCCACGAGGAATAACAGGCTGACCATTTCGATGGATGATTGCTACAATTACTCTGGCAGGAAGATTAAGATCGGCGATGCTGCGGTTGACCCATCGGTCATTTTCTAAAAGTTCGATGCGAATAAAGTGAATGTCCTCTTCGTGTCCGTATTCGTTCATTCGCTTGATTCTGGAGTATTGATCCACGAATCCGGCGGAGATAATACCGGTAGGGATTGCAACCATTCCTACTCCGAGAAACGTAATGAAGATGCCGAACATTTTTCCCAGAGTGGTGACAGGGTAAATATCACCATATCCTACCGTAAGCAACGTAGAGGCAGACCACCAGATGCCGGAAAAGGCATTGCGGAAGACATCCGGCTGTACGGAGTGCTCTAAACTGTACATGAAAAGGCTGGAAGCCATCATAAGTACCAGAATAATAAAAACAGAAGAAAATAACTGCTGTTTTTTTCCAACAATAACCTCGGTAATGACAGATAAAGAGTCATAGTAGGCGTTGATGCGAAACAAACGAAAAATTCTGACAATTCTCAGAATTCGGAAGGCAACAGCTCCAGAGGGAAAGAAGATCGGCAGATAATATGGTAAGAAGGAGAGGAGATCTACAATCCCGGTAAAAGAAAGAACATATTTTTTCAGGGCACGTCTGCTTGAAAGCCTGGGGTAAAGAAAATGGGAGGTCCATAGTCTTAAAATATAATCAATACAGAAAAAGAGAATGGTTCCTCGTTCTATAAAAACAAGAATGGTGCCATAGGAGGCGCGGATATTCCCATATGTATACAAAATACTAACCAAAAGATTTAAGAGAATTGCCATAGTATTGACAAAATCATATACTCTGCTGATATAGTCGTATTGAGTGCCGGCTTCAATAATCTCAAAAACTCGTTTTTTGCGTTGTTTCCAGACTTTATCCATAGTAAAATAGCCTCCAAAGTGTAAATTCAAATATATTTTACCATAGATTAGAGGCTGTTCCCAGAGTGAGTTTCTATCGATCAACAGGAGAGACGGTGAAATAAAACAGATGAGATGATAAGGTATTCAGGCGGACTTGTCCGTATTGTTTCATTATGATACAATATGAATGATGTAAGTTTGTATTTACAATAAAAACAGAATGAATTTTAAATGAAAAAGGAGATGCACCAATGAAGATGTTAGCTCTTGAGCAGGAATTAAAAGGAAATGCCTACCCAGGACGAGGAATTGTAATCGGACGATCAAAGGATGGGAAAAAAGCTGTCACTGCATATTTTATTATGGGACGCAGTGAAAACAGCCGTAATCGTGTGTTTGTAGAAGAAGGAGAAGGAATCAGAACTCAGGCTTTTGATCCTGCAAAATTAGAAGATCCGAGTTTGATTATTTACGCACCGGTACGAGTTCTTGGCAATGAAACCATTGTTACAAACGGAGATCAGACCGATACTATATATGAAGGAAGAGAAAAAGGACTTACTTTTGAACAGTCTTTAAGAACTCGTGAATTTGAACCGGACGGACCGAATTACACCCCTAGAATTTCAGGAATTATGAAGATAGAAGACGGAGTATATCATTATGCCATGTCTATCTTAAAGAGTAACAATGGAAGTGCTGAAGGATGCAATCGCTATACCTTTACTTATGAGAATCCGGCAGCGGGAGAGGGTCGTTTTATCCATACTTATATGCATGACGGAAATCCTCTTCCAAGTTTCGAGGGAGAGCCGAAACTGGTAGCAATCGAAGAAGACATTGAAGAATTTACAGAACTTTTATGGGACAGCCTGAATGAGGAAAACAAAGTATCCCTGTTCGTACGTTACATTGATATTGCTACTGGAGAATACGAGACAAGAATTGTCAATAAGAACAAGTAAGAAAAGGAGAAGATTGGAATGAAGGAATTAGAATTAAAATACGGATGTAATCCGAATCAGAAACCATCAAAGATTTGTATGGCAGACGGAAGCGATCTTCCGATCGAAGTATTAAATGGGAAACCGGGATATATTAATTTTCTGGATGCTTTCAACGGATGGCAGCTGGTAAAAGAGTTAAAGAAAGCAACCGGGCTTCCGGCAGCAACTTCCTTTAAACATGTGTCACCTGCGGGAGCTTCTGTAGGACGTCCGATGTCTGATACTTTAAGAAAAATTTACTGGGTGGATGACATGGGAGATTTATCTCCGCTGGCATGTGCTTATGCAAGAGCCAGAGGTGCAGATCGAATGTCTTCTTTTGGTGATTTTATTGCCCTGTCTGATGAGTGTGATGCAGATACAGCCCGACTGATTAAGAGAGAAGTATCTGACGGGGTGATTGCACCTGGATACAGCGAGGAAGCATTGGAAATCTTAAAACAGAAGAAAAACGGAAATTATAATGTGATTCAGATTGATGAGTCTTATCAGCCGGCGCCATTGGAGCACAAAGAAGTATTCGGTGTAACCTTTGAACAGGGAAGACAGGAACTTCCGATTGATGACGAGCTGCTATCTAATATTGTGACAGATAACAAAGAGATTCCTAAGGAAGCTCTGATGGACATGAAAATTTCTCTGATTGTCTTAAAATATACACAGTCTAACTCTGTTTGCTTCGTAAAAGACGGTCAGGCGATCGGAATCGGTGCAGGACAGCAGTCCAGAGTTCACTGTACACGCCTTGCCGGACAGAAGGCGGACAACTGGTGGTTAAGACAGTGTCCAAAGGTTATGAACCTTCCGTTCAAAGAGAAAATCCGTCGTGCAGACCGTGACAATGCCATTGATCTCTACATTGGAGAGGAATATATGGATGTTTTGGCAGACGGTGCCTGGGAAAATATTTTCACTGAGAAACCGGAAGTCTTTACAAAAGAAGAGAAGCGTGCATGGTTAGATCAGCTGACAGACGTCATTTTAGGATCTGACGCATTCTTCCCATTCTTTGACAACATTGAACGTGCTCATAAGAGCGGTGTAAAATATATTGCACAGCCGGGTGGTTCTGTGAGAGATGATGCGGTAATTGACTGCTGTAATAAATATAATATGGCAATGGCGTTTACAGGAATTCGCCTGTTCCATCACTAGAATTTAGTTGAAAATTCCCTGCGAAAGCGGGCCGGAGAGACACCGGTCCGCTTTTTAAATGCATTGATAAAGCTTGCGTCACTGCTGTATCCCAGAATTTCTGCAATCATGCTGATAGAAGACTGCGTGGTTTTGAGAATATTTTTAGCATAATTGATTTTTGTCACAGCAACGTATTCTATAGGAGAAATACCGGTTTCTTCTTTAAATAAATGAGAAAAATAATAGGGGCTTAGGTTTACGCAGTCGGCAAGGTCTTTTAGCGTAAAGGTTTGATCCAGATGTTCTCGGATATACAAAGCAATTTGGTTTACAAGGCGATCGCTTTTTCTTGTTTTGGTAGTAAACGCATCCCCTGTGGCATGGAGAGTACAGAGGCATTGATATGCCATACAGGACAGATCTACATCTGTTACGGAGGTATCGTAGGAAAGACGCAAAATCATCTGGCGCATCGGTTTATGCAAAATGGATGGGTGTACCAGTTTAAAAACAGGTCCTTGATTTTTTTCAATCAGGGCAGTCGTTATCTGATCGGAATTCTTTCCTGTAAAATGGAAGTAATAGAATTCACAGGAATCTGTGACATAGTAACGGTGAGGTCTGCTGCAGTCAATGAGGATAATATCTCCGGAATGTCCGCAGTAGGAGTGATTTTCGTATTCCAGATGAAATTGCCCAGTTTCGATGGACAGAAACAAAGGAAAAGCATTTCCCTGACGTATTTTCTCATAACCGGGCTGACAGTAAAAGTGACCGCAATTTACAACTCCGTAATTATATCTTAAAAAATCTTCAGACGGAGAGAAAAAGAAATATTCTGAGGGAGACAATACCCCTGTTTCATTACATATCATAGAGAACTCCTTTCAAAGGCTATCGGCGTTGTCTTGAATATCTTTAGTATATAGAATCTGAAAAAACAAAGCAAGATGAATAAATTTTTTGGCAAGATGAAAGATAGATAGAGAAAAAAGAAAATGCTAGAATAAAGCCATAAGTTACAGAACAAAGGAAAAAGAAAGGATAAATTATGAGTCAGAAAAGCAGTAAAAAAGAATTAATTGAATCTATGAAAGGATTAATTGTTTCCTGTCAGACACAGCCGGATGATCCGATTCATACAGAGGATATGGTGGTGAAAATGGCAGAAGCGGCAAAATGGGGAGGAGCAGTCGGAATTCGCGCCAATACACCACAGCAGATTGCGGCAATTAAGGCAAAAGTGGATCTGCCGATCATCGGATTATGGAAGATATGGAATGACAATACGGATGTATTTATTACGCCGACAATGGAGGCCTGCAAAGCAATATGGGAAGCCGGAGCGGATATCATAGCATTGGATTGTACTTCTCAGATCAATGCCCAGGGAAGACCTGCGTATGAGCTGTTGGCAGAATTGAAAAAAGAGATTCCGCAGGCACCGGTTTTTGCAGATGTATCCAATTTTGAAGAAGCAAAGAGAGCTGCACAGATGGGAGCCGATATTGTGGCACCGACGCTTTACGGTTATACAGCGGAAACAAAACACATTGAAGAGCCGGATATGAGAGCATTTGCAAAAATGTGCAGAGAGTTAGGAGATCAGGTAAGTATTATGATGGAAGGTCACATTTATACTCCGGAGGATGCTATGAAGTGTCTCTATCTTGGAGCCGATGCAGTGGTTGTAGGAAGTGCTATTACAAGACCACATCTTATTACCAAACGGTTTACAGACCTTCTGGGCGGATATCAGGATAACTGGAGAGAGGCAGAGAGAAGCAAACATTAAAGCAGTGTGAAAGAAAGAAGGAGAATCTTATGGTAAAATTTGATGTAAATGGCGCCCAGAATGTAGAAGTCAGCGTGAAAATCCCATGTGAAAAATCTTTAGAAGAACAATTAGAGATTATGGAAGAATACACGAGAGTACATAAGGCAGGTGCGGGTCTTCCGAAGGAAATTCGAGAGGTAAACTGCCTGAAAGTGCTGTATCCGAAGATGTTTCGAAGTATTGAACCTCAGGATAAGATCGCAGGACACCTGGATTTTCTGCCCATTGGGTTCGGATGTGTAACTTCCCTTGGCGGAGTAGGACATTATTGTGTATTTCATAAGTTAAGAGCATTTCAGGAACAGCTTTTAGGGGAAGAAGAGAAAAAACGAGTTGACCGCTTATATGATTACTGGCTGGATCATGATTTGAAGACCATTTACTGCAAAGAAATGTTGACGGAGACAACGGTCGGACGTTTTATTGATACAAAATATCCGCTGATTGCTACGGCGAGATTGTCCGGGATGATGCTTGATTATCCAAAGCTTTTAGAGAAGGGAATCGGCGGATTGCGGGAAGATATTCAAAGACAACTTAAGAGGAATCCTAAAAATCAATTTCATCTTGCAGCGTTGGATTGTCTGGATATTTTTGCGGACAGTGCAAAAACTCTGGCACAAAAAGCCCAAAATCAGAGTATATCTGAGAGTGGAAAACGGAAAAAGGAACTGGTCAATATGGCTCAGGATCTGCAAAAAGTCAGTATAGATCCACCGGAAACTTTTCCACAGGCGATGCAGTTGATCTGGCTTTATGCGCTGCTGGCAGGATGCATTAATTATGGACGTCTGGATGACTATCTGGGACCTTATCTTGTAAAAGACCTGGAAGAAGGCAGGATCACACAAGAAGAGGCTTATGACTATGTACATTCTCTCTGGACGATGATTGAAAACCGCAGAACCACAGTAAATGGAAGAATTATTGTAGGCGGAAAAGGAAGGAAACATCCAAAAGAAGCCGATGTTTTCCTTCATATCGCTATGAAGGTCTGCAAAAATACACGATATGTAGAACCACAGTTTACCTTAAGATTTGACAGGGATACCGATGAGAGCATCTGGGATGAAGCGCTGGATGCGCTGAGTGTCGGGGCAACCTATCCGACATTGTATAATGATGAAGTCAATGTCCCGGCCGTGGCATGGGGAATGAGGATTTCAGAGGAAGACGCCAAACAATATGTGCCGTTTGGCTGTACCGAATTTGTGATTCAGGGGAAAAGTACCGGAACGCCGAATATATGTATCAATTTGTTAAAAATTTTGAATATTTTTATGAACGAAGGAATGGATCCGATGGACGGACAGGACAAATCCGGCGGACAGAAGATACCGAAATTATCAAGTTATCGGACGTTTGAAGAATTTTTTGACGGATACAAAAAATTTCTTGACTATTATCTGGATTTAGCTGTGGATCGTCAGTATCAGTCTTACCGTATTATGAATGAACACGTGGGATTTCTGTTTCCGAGCATCCTGATGGATGACTGCATTTCCAGAGGAAAAGCACTTCTTGACGGCGGGGGCAGGTATCTTGGAGGAACCAATGAAACCTATGGAAATATCAATACATCAGATTCACTCTGGGCGATCAAAGATCTGGTTTTTGATCAGAAAAAGTATAGTCTTGAAGAATTGAATCAGGCAGTACTTGCCAACTTTGAGGGATATGAACAAATCAGAAAAGATTGCCTGAAATGTGATAAATACGGGAATGATTTAGATACTGCAGATGGTATGGCAAATGAATTATATGAGTATGTGGCAAAAGGAGTCCGTGACCGGGGAATTGCGGCAGGAATGCAGTATTTTCTCATTGTTATCAGCAACAATCAGTTGAATACAGAGTGGGGGAATGAAACCGGGGCATCCTGCGACGGAAGATTATCCGGCATGTATATGAATCCGGCAAATAACCCTCAGGGAGGCGCAGATAAGAGCGGGCCAACGGCAATGCTCAATTCTCTGGCAAAATTTAATCCAAAGTACCATGCGGGTTCTGTTCAAAATATAAAATTTTCACCAGCGATGTTTCGGAAGAACAGAGAGGTTATCAAGGCACTGATGAAGACCTACTTTTTCAGAAAAGGCGGTTGTCATTTGATGGTAACGGTAGTAGACAAGGCGACGTTAGAAGATGCAGTGGTACATCCGGAAAAATATCCGAACCTGATTGTGCGCGTCAGTGGATTTTCTGCAGTATTTGTCAATTTAACGCCGGAGGTACAGCAGGAATTATTAAGCCGTGCAACTTATGATGAAGAGAGATGTCATATGGCTGTATAAAAAGAGCAAACCGCAGGTCGTTAAGATGATCTGCGGTTTGTTCTTCGATTCTTTATACGCTGCCAGAGAATCCATCCGATTCCGCCAATGGCAAGAATCAGAGCCAGTAACTGTGATACACGGATTCCGGTACTGCCAAGCATCAGAGAGTCTGTGCGCAGTCCCTCAATTAGAAATCTTCCGATTCCGTATCCGACTGCGTAGAGTGCAATCAGCTCGCCGTCAAAGGTCTTTCGCTTGGTAAACCAGAGGATCAAAAGCAAGACTGCCAGATTCCAGAGAGATTCATAGAGAAAAGTCGGATGAACCTGAATATAGGAAACTGCCTGATTCCCGGAAGTCAGGTAGACAACTTTGTCATATAACCCGGATTCAATAATCTCAGAGAGACGTCCCTGATGGAGAAAATAGTCTGTAGGAATCTGCATGGCAAAAAGATTGTCCGTGAAACCTCCGAAAGCTTCTCTGTTAAAAAAGTTGCCCCATCTGCCAAGAATTTGTCCAACTAATAATCCTTTAATTGCTACATCTCCAAACTGAAAGGCAGATACTTTGCGTATTTTGCAAAAAATAAAAAGTGTGATAACCGCTGCAATGATACCGCCATAAATGGCAAGTCCGCCGCTTCGGATATTTATAATTTCATCAAGATGGTTTTTGTAGTAATCCCAGGAAAAAATTACATAGTAAAGCCTTGCCCCGACAATAGATGGGATCAGCATACAAATCAGATAATCAAAAACCAGCTCCGGATCAAATTGCCCGGCTCTTTTTGCTGCATAATAAGATACGATTAATCCAAATAGGAAACCACAGGCAATGGTTACACCATAATATTTAATTTCCAATCCGCCGATGGAAAAACCATCACCGACATTTTTTAATAAAATCCCCAGGTGAGGGAATCTGATACTTTGTTCCATTCTCATACGTCCTTTCTGTGTTGAAAATATCTTATCTCATTTCTCTTTCCTTTTCAAGATCCTTGTGATAGATGGCGTAGAGATTAGCTAATATTTGAATTTTGAGGCTAAATATGGTACATTATAACGTAGGTGTTAAGGCTCTTTAGAACGAAAGGAACTTTTAACATATGGGAAAAGATTTAAAAGGAGATAGATGAAATATGAAATTAGGAATTGTGGGACTGCCTAATGTGGGAAAGAGTACCTTATTTAATTCTCTGACAAAAGCAGGTGCAGAATCAGCAAATTATCCATTTTGTACCATTGACCCCAACGTGGGAATTGTAACGGTTCCGGATGCCCGTGTGGATCATCTGGCAGAAAAATATCACTCAAAAAAGGTGATTCCTGCGGCGATTGAATTCGTGGATATTGCGGGACTGGTAAAAGGAGCATCTAAGGGAGAAGGGCTTGGAAATCAATTCCTTGCCAATATTCGTGAGGTTGACGCCATTGTTCATGTAGTGCGCTGTTTTGACGATGGAAATATTGTTCATGTAGACGGATCTGTTGATCCGCTTCGAGATATCGAGACGATTAACTTTGAATTGATTTTCTCAGATATTGAGGTACTGGACAGAAGAATTGCAAAATCAACCAAAGGTGCAAGAAATGATAAATCTCTTGCCCGTGAGGTGGAATTTTTACAGAAGGTAAAAGTTCATTTAGAAGACGGAAAGCTTGCAAAAACATTTGAGACAGAAGATGAGGAAGAACAGGAAATCTTAAATTCCTGCAATCTTTTAACAATTAAACCGGTTATTTTTGCAGCAAATGTGAATGAAGATGAACTTGGACAGGAAGACAACGATTATGTAAAAGCAGTCAGAGAATATGCAAAAGATGTAGAAGCAGAAGTATTTGTAGTCTGCGCTCAGATTGAGCAGGAAATCTCTGAATTAGATGACGATGAAAAGAAAGAATTCTTAGAAGATCTCGGTTTAGAAGAATCCGGATTGGAAAAACTGATCCGTGCCAGCTATTCACTGCTTGGATTGATCAGTTTCCTGACATCAGGAGAAGACGAAACCCGTGCATGGACCATTCAAAAAGGAACCAAAGCCCCACAGGCAGCAGGAAAGATACACACAGACTTTGAAAGAGGATTCATCTGTGCAGAAGTCGTATCCTATGAAGATCTGAAAACATACGATACCATGCAGGCATGTAAAGAAAAAGGACTGGTACGCCAGGAAGGAAAAGAATACATCGTAAAAGACGGAGACATTATTGTCTTCCGATTTAATGTGTAACACCCTGGAGCCAGGCAGAAATAAGGAAGGAGGCACGATGAATGCTTGCATTCGAGAGAGCCCCCTTCCTTATTTCTATTTGGCGAAGGCCAGACATCGTGAAAACGAGGGGGAAGCGAGAGGGAGATATCCTTGATGTGGATAACTCTCTTTTTTGTGCGAAAAATGTCGAATTTTATAAGAAAAAACTAAGATTTGATTGTGGATTATTTCTTGCAATTTGTATGCATATCGTATAAAATAAAATCTATAAGTGGTTAGAAGTGGTGGATAGTGGTGGCGAGTGCCATCTGATATCATCAAGTGGAGCAAAGAGGTGATTCCATGTTTATGGGAGAATTTAATCACACCATTGATGCGAAAGGCAGGCTGATCATTCCCTCCAGATTTCGGGAAGCACTGGGACAGGAATTTGTTATGACAAGGGGATTGGATGGATGCCTGTTTGTTTTCCCCTTAGACGAGTGGGGAGAATTTCAGAAAAAACTTGGAACCCTTCCGCTGATTAATAAAAATGCCAGGAAATTTGCAAGATTTTTCCAGGCAGGGGCAGCTCCGTGTGAGATGGACAAACAGGGAAGAACATTGATTCCGGCGACATTAAGGGAGTTTGCCTGTATGGAGAAAGAAGTAGTCTTGACTGGGATGCTGAATCGTATTGAAATATGGAGTAAGGAAAAGTGGAATGAAAACAATTCTTACGAAGATATGGACGATATTGCAGCCAGTATGCAGGAATTGGGATTGAGTATTTAGGAGAGTTATGAATTTTCAACATGTTTCCGTTTTACTTGAAGAGACGGTAGAAGAATTGAATATTAAGCCGGATGGAATTTATGTGGATGGAACTCTGGGCGGAGGCGGACATGCCTTTCATATTTGTCAGAAACTATCTGACCAGGGACGTTATATTGGGATCGACCAGGATGCAGATGCAATTGCGGCGAGCTCAGAGCGCCTGAAGGAATTTGGCAGCAGAGTGACCATTGTCCGCGATAATTACAGAAATATGCCGAAAGTTCTTAATGAACTAGGAATTGAGCAAGTAGACGGTATTTTGTTGGATCTGGGGGTATCTTCTTTTCAGTTAGATGAGAAAGAGAGAGGATTTACTTATCGGGAAGATGTTCCGTTAGATATGAGAATGGACAGGCGTCAGAGTCTTACGGCTCGTGAGATTGTGAATGAATATTCAGAAATGGAACTATTCCATGTTATCAGAGATTATGGAGAAGAAAAATTTGCAAAGAATATTGCAAAACATATTGTAAATAAGAGAAAAGAGCATCCGATTGAAACGACGGGAGAGCTGATAGAGATTATTAAAGCGGCGATCCCTATGAAGGTAAGGGCTGTCGGAGGGCATCCGGCAAAAAAGACCTTTCAGGCAATTCGAATTGAGTGCAACAAAGAACTGGAAGTACTGAAGGATAGTCTGGATGCTATGATTGACTTACTAAAGCCGGGGGGAAGGCTTTGTATTATTACATTCCATTCGTTAGAAGATCGTATTGTAAAACGGGCTTTTAAGAAAAATGAGAATCCATGTACATGTCCTCCGAATTTTCCGGTTTGTGTCTGTGGAAATATTTCAAAAGGGAAACAGCTGACAAGAAAACCGATTATTCCGGGAGAAAAAGAATTAAACGAAAACAAGCGGGCAAAGAGTTCAAAACTCAGAGTATTTGAGAGAGTATAATAAGGGGAAATTTATGGACAAGTCAAGACAGGAACGATACAATTTAATCTATGGAAATACCGCAAGAAAGATGGAATCATCACAGGCAGCACCGAATTATGATGAGCCGTTAAAAAAGAAAAGGCCTAAGAGAAGACCTTCCGGGCCGAAAACAACGACAAAAACAAGACAGAATCAGAAACGTGCAATGGCGATTGATTTTGCATTCCTTAAGGTTTTGTCAGCCGGACTTGCAGTGATTGCCGTTATGAGTTTCTTCTATTTATCAGAAAGAGCAAGGCTGTTAAATCAGCGAGCGGTTCTCACAGATACAAAGACCCAGCTAAATACGCTTCAGGTAGAAAACGAAGATTTGAATCTGGAGATAGAACAGAGCATTCGCCTGAATACGATTGAAGCGGCAGCGAAAAAATATGGTATGAAAAAACCGGATGCAAGTCATGTGATACGTTATGACAGCAAAAATGTAGAGTATGTGCGTCAGTTTGGGAAAATACCAAAAGCAGACTAAGAGGTGGTTTACTTGAAGAGAAAAAAAAAGAAACCTATAAAACGACTAAATCATGCTATGAAGGTACGGGCAGTGGCTGTCTCTGCCTTCATAGCACTTCTTTTTATTGGGCTGGTGGGACGTCTGGTTTATTTCAGCGTTTTTAAAAATGGAATTTATAAACGACAGGTTTTGTCACAGCAAAATTATACCAGTGAAACTCTTCCATATAAAAGGGGGGATATTTTAGATCGAAACGGGAATACTTTAGCTACCAGCCAAAAAATGTATAATCTGGTACTGGAACCAAAAAATATTTTAAGGTCAAAAACAATTAAGAAAGCCACATTAAATGCCCTTACAAAATATATGGGATTGGATGTCAATGATCTTACAAAATACATCAATAAACATAAGGATTCTTATTATGCTGTATATAGAGAGGAATTATCCTACAGTCAGATTGCAGATTTGAAAGATTTTCTGGCCAGTGATAAGGCAAAGAATGTCTCGGGAATTGTATTTTCAGAAAAATATAAGAGACGGTATCCGAATAAATCCTTAGCAAGTCAGGTTTTGGGCTTTGTATCAGACGGAACGATCGGAACCGGAGGAATCGAGCAATATTATAACAGCACCCTTTCAGGAGTGGATGGAAGAAAGTATAAATACTTAAATGAAGAACTGGAACAAGATAGTTCGATTGTAGAACCTGAAAATGGGAAAACCATTGTGACAACCATTGATTCTAATATTCAAAAGCTTGCAGAGAAGGAACTTGAAACCTTTGAAAAGAAATATGGAAGTAAGGGGAGCAGTATTCTTGTAATGAATCCGAACAATGGAGAAGTCTATGCAATGGCAAATTCTACTTCGTTTGATTTGGAGAATCCGAGAGATGAGAAAATTTTATTGAAGAAATATTCTCAGAGTGAGATTCAAAAGATGAGTAAGAAAGAGAGAACAGAGGCATTTAATGAAATTTGGAAAAATCCAATTGTCTCCAACGCTTTCGAACCGGGTTCCACCTACAAGCCATTTACGGTGGCGACAGGTCTGGAAGAGGGAATTCTCGAAGGAGATGAAACTTATTACTGTGACGGATTTCAGCAAGTCGGGCCCCACAAGATTCATTGTTCCCACAGGGAAGGGCATGGACAGATCACGCTTTCTCAGACCATTTCACTCTCATGTAATGATGCATTGATGCAGATTGCGGCGAAAGAGGGAAATGAGACATTTGCAAAGTACCAGAAGATTTTTAATTTCGGTAACCTTACCGGCATTGATCTTCCGGGGGAAGCTCAAACCGCATCACTTTTGCATGATGCAGAGGATATGAAAGCAGCAGATCTTGCTACCAGTTCCTTCGGACAGTCATTTAACTGTTCTATGATTCAGATGGGCAGTGCCTTTTGTTCGCTGATCAATGGAGGAAATTTTTATAAGCCTCATATTGTGAAGCAGACCCGAAGTGATGAAGGAGATGTGACCGGGAATGTAGAACCGACACTGGTAAAACAGACGGTTTCCAAGGAAACATCAGATAAATTGAAAGAATACATGCAGGAAACAGTAGATTCCGGAACCGGAACAAAAGCCCAGCTTAAAAATTACACGGTTGGAGGAAAGACCGGGACTGCTCAGAAGATTCCGAGAAGTGCAGGTACTTATATCGTTTCTTTCTGTGGATTTGCGCCGGTAGAAAATCCGCAGGTTGTAGTTTATGTAGTAATTGATGAGATTCAGAAGAGTTCTCAGACCAACACAGGACTTGCAGTTGAGATTGCAAAAAATGTACTGGAAGGATCTCTCAAAGAACTAAATGTAGCGAAAAGCAGCAAAAAGTAATACAGGACAGATTTCTTCATAATCTTATACTAAGAGAAAAGTTATGGAGTATGTCATGAAGACAATCTTTAAAAAGAGAATTCTTTGGATGGTTTTGTTGTTTTTTGTCGGGTTTTTGGTTGTGACGATTCGCCTTGGATATGTTATGATTATTCAGGCAGATAAATATCTTGGCCTGGCCAGAGATCTGCATCAAAGAGACAGAGAGATTAAAGCGCCCAGAGGAATTATTTATGACCGCAATGGCGTAAAAATTGCTTCCAATAAGGCAGTATATTCAATCTCTGTCATCTACTCACAGACCACCGACAAAGATAAAGTCGCAAGAGTGCTGGCGGAAGAACTGGGGATGGAATTTGACCAGATTCGGAAGAAAGTATATAAGAACTCTGTGAGAGAAAAGATAAAAAGCAATGTAGAGAAAAAAATTGCTGACCGGATTCGTGAATATGAGTTAGACGGAGTAAAGGTCGATGAGGATTACAAAAGAGTTTATCCATATGATTCCCTGGCTTCGAAAGTTCTGGGATTTACCGGAGGAGATAATCAGGGAATTGTGGGGATTGAAGTAGCTTATGACAAATATTTAAAAGGAAAATCCGGAAGGATTTTAACATTGACAGATGGAAATGGTGTCGAAATCGAGGGCGCCTATGAAGAACGAGAGGAGCCTGTGGCAGGCAGTAATCTTTATATTTCTTTGGATGTAAATCTTCAACATTACGCTGAACAGGCATGTAAGAAGGTAAAAAAAGAGAAAAAAGCCAAGCAGGTTTCCATGATTCTGATGAATCCGCAAAATGGAGAAATCTATGCCATGGTGAATGTGCCCGAATATAATTTGAATGAGCCTTTTAAATTGAATAAAAAACAATCAGTGGCAAGTGCCAAAAAGCAGCAGGAATATTTAAACCGTAAGTGGAGAAACAGTTGTTTAAATGATACGTATGAACCAGGATCCGTCTTTAAAATTGTTACGGCAACGGCAGGACTGGAACTTAATAAGGTTCAGGTAGATGATCATTTTAACTGTCCGGGGTTTCGAATTGTAGAAGACCGAAAGATCCGCTGCCATAAAGTTGGAGGTCACGGAAGTGAAACCTTCAAGGAGGGGGTTATGAATTCCTGTAACCCGGTATTTATGGAAGTGGGTGCAAGGGTCGGTGTTGATGGCATGTATGATACCTTTAAAAAATTAGGATTATTTGAGAAAACCGGAATTGATCTTCCGGGAGAAGCGGGCTCTATTATGCACCAGAAGAAAAATGTCAAGGCAGTGGAGCTTGCAACCATGTCCTTTGGTCAATCCATTCAGGTTACACCGCTTCAGTTGCTGCGCGCTGCCAGTGCTGCAGTAAATGGAGGCAAACTGATTACTCCTCATTTTGGAGTGAAGACAGTGTCTGCCGATGGAAAGAAAGAAAAGATTTTTTCTTATAAGACAAAGGATCATGTGATCAAAAAAGAAACATCCGAAACAATGAGAGAATTGTTGGAAGCCGTGGTATCCGAAGGATCCGGGCGTAACTGTAAAATTGAGGGATTTTCCATTGGAGGCAAAACCGCGACCAGCGAAAAACTTCCGAGAGGCAACGGAAAATATATTTCTTCATTTTTAGGATTTTCTAAAGCGGAGAATCCGACGGTCATGGGAATTGTACTGATTGATGAGCCGCAGGGTACTTACTATGGAGGAACCATTGCTGCTCCTGTAATGAAAAGTGTGTTTCAGGTGGCACTGCCGTACCTTGGAATTTCCAGAGATTATACAGTGGAGAAGAAAAGCGAATAAAACAAATGAGGTGGTGGCATGAATTATAGTATTGTAAAACCGGTGTTGATAGCTTTCTTTGTCAGCGTGATTTTAAGTCCAATGATGATCAGATATCTTCATAAATTAAAATTCGGTCAGTTCATCCGGGGCGAGGGTCCTGAATCACATTTGAAAAAATCAGGAACGCCCACTATGGGAGGACTGATCATTTTACTTGGAATTATAGTTGCTTCTCTGTTCTATGTCAGAGAATATCCGGCAGTTATTCCGATTCTATTTGTGACTTTGGGGTTTGGGTTCATTGGATTTATTGATGATTACATTAAAGTAGTCATGAAAAGAAATCTGGGACTTCGGGCATGGCAGAAGATGTTCGGTCAGATTTTGGTGACAGGAATTTTTGCTTATTATTTAATTAATTATACAGAGACAGGAACTTCCATGTTGATTCCATTTACTCACGGAACTTATTTAAATCTCGGGTCCTTTTTTGTACCTGCGATTTTTGTAATTCTGCTTGGCACAGTCAATGGTGCAAATTTTACTGATGGGCTGGACGGACTGGCCTCCAGCGTTACAGTTTTGATTGCAACTTTTTTTACCGTAGCAGCGGTAGGAATGGGAATTTCCGGGAATGATCCGGGAATCTGGCCGATTTCCTGTGCAACGGTGGGATCATTATTGGGATTTTTAGTATTTAATGTGTATCCGGCAAGAGTATTTATGGGAGATACAGGATCACTTGCGCTTGGCGGCTTTGTAGCCGCCACAGCAGTGATGCTGCATTTGCCGTTATTTATTCCGATTGTCGCATTTATTTATATGATAGAAGTCATATCTGTTATGCTTCAAGTCGGATATTTTAAAGCTACCAGAGGAAAAAGATTATTTAAAATGGCGCCGATTCATCATCATTTTGAGTTGTCCGGATGGCCGGAGACAAAGGTTGTAGCGATCTTTGCAATTATCACTGCAGTCTGTTGTCTGATTGGTCTGGTTGCCATTTAGTAAGGAGAAAAAACAATCATGTGGAAAGATAAAAAATTTTTAGTGGCAGGAGCAGGAAAAAGTGGAATAGGTTCTGCAAATCTTCTATTGAAGTCAGGGGCACAAGTAAGTCTCTATGACGGAAATAAAGAAGTAGATCCTCAGTCCGTATTTCAGAAATTATATGAAAATACGGAGATTCCTTTGATTCTCGGAGAATTTACAGAAGAAAATGCAGAAAATTTTGATCTTCTGGTTTTAAGTCCCGGAATTTCAGTCAATGCAGAAATTTCGCAAATATTTAAAAATCAGGGAAAACCTGTATGGAGTGAGATTGAGCTGGCTTACCAAGTATCAAAAGGAAAGATTGCTGCAATTACCGGAACTAACGGAAAGACGACAACAACAGCTCTTACAGGAGAGATTATTAAGGGATACACTGACAGTAGTTTTGTTGTGGGAAATATCGGGATACCGTATACCAGTGTGGCGCTGGATACAAAAGAGAACAGTATGATTACCGCGGAAATCAGCAGTTTTCAGTTGGAAACCATTGTGGATTTCTGTCCGGATGTCTGTGCAGTTTTAAATATTACACCGGATCATCTGGACCGCCACGGTACGGTTGAAAACTATGCAAAAACCAAGGAATCCATTGGAAAGAACCAGACCGGGGATCAGGTGATGGTGTTAAATTATGAAGATGATACTACAAGGAAGATGGCGGAGCGCGCAAAGGGAAAAGTCATATTTTTCAGCCTGCATCATAAAATAAAGGATGGAGTATCATTGTGTGGAGATACGTTTTTGATTGAAGAAAATGGGGAACAGATACAGGTATGTACACTTTCTGATATTCATCTTCTCGGGGACCATAATTATGAAAATATTCTGGCGGCAATTGCAGTTACCTATGCAATGGGAGTGCCGGTATCCTATATTAAGAAAGGAATCAAACGTTTTCATGGAGTTGCCCATCGAATTGAATATGTAGATACGGTCAGAGGAGTGGCTTACTACAATGATTCGAAGGGAACTAATCCGGATGCGGCAATTAAAGGAATTCGAGCGATGAATCGTCCAACTTGGCTGATTGGTGGGGGGTATGATAAGAAATCTACTTATGATGAGTGGATAGAAGCGTTTGACGGTAAAGTAAAAGAATTGATTCTGATGGGCGTAACAGCGCCGAAAATTGCCGAAACAGCAAGAAAACTTGGATTTGAACAGATTGTATTTGTAGATTCTATGGAAGAAGCAGTGAAATATGCTGCCAGTCATGCAAAAGATGGAGATGCTGTTTTGTTATCTCCGGCATGTGCAAGCTGGGGCATGTTTACAAATTATGAAGTTCGCGGTGATATCTTTAAAGAGTGTGTGAAAAAATTAAAGGAGCTGTAAGAAGTGGCAAATCGTATCAAAGAAAAATATATGGCGAACAAAAGGTATTTTGATTATCCAATGTTGTTTCTTGTGATATTTCTGATATGTTTTGGTATGGTCATGATTTTCAGCACAAGTTCATACAAAAGTACAGTAACTTACGGAAATCCTTATCACTGGCTGATACGTCAGGGAGTTGCGGTGGCACTTGGAGCGATCCTTATGTTTCTGATTTGTAAATTTTTTGACTATCGTCTTTTGAAAAATAAACTGGTTGCCAATATCTGTTACGGAAGCAGTATTGCGATGCTGATGCTTGTATTAGCTCTAGGTGCCGCCAAGAAGGGGGCTGTACGATGGATCACGATTGGAGGTGTCCAATTTCAGCCATCGGAGTTTGCAAAGATTTTGCTGGTAATTTATCTGGCATATCGTTTGTCTGAAAATGCTCATAGAATCAGAACTTTTAAAAATACCATTGCCGTAATGGTTCCGTGTATTCCGATTGTCGGACTGGTTGTGACTCAGAATCTGAGTACTGCGCTGGTTCTTTGCGCCATGATTGGTGTTATGGTGTTTGTGGTAAGTCCCAAAACAAAAGAACTGATTGGAATGGCCGGCGGGGCTGTAGGTGTTTTGGTTGTGTATCTTGCCACTGCAAACAGTTATCGAAATGAACGACTTCAAATCTGGCTGCATCCCGAAAGCCATGAAAAAGGATTTCAGACGATTCAGGCATTGTATGCCATTGGTTCCGGGGGGATCTTTGGAAAGGGACTGGGACAGAGCATGCAGAAAATGGGATTTATTCCGGAGTCACATAATGATATGATTTTTTCAATTATATGTGAAGAATTGGGACTGTTTGGGGCTGTCTGTCTGATTCTCGTATTTGTGGCATTAATTTGGAGAATGCTGTTGATTGCCATGAATGCTGAAGATTTGTTTGGAGCGCTGATTGTAATTGGATTTTTGACACATATTGGTGTACAGGTGTTTATTAATATCGCGGTCGTAACCAATACAATTCCGCCAACCGGAATTCCTCTTCCGTTTATTAGTTACGGAGGAAGTTCTATTTTGGTTATTATGGCGGAGATGGGAATTACACTGTCGATTTCCAAGAGAATTCGTTTATAAAATGACAGGGGGTATCATGGAAGAACATAAAGAAGATAAAGTCATTGCGATGAAGACACATAAAAAACAGAAAAAGTTATCCGCAATTCCATTCAAAAAGATTTTGCTGGGGATTGTGGCATGTCTTATACTTGCTGTGGTCATCATTGCAGGAACCTTCCAGATAAAGGAAATTAAAATTGATGGATTGGATTCTTATACAGAGGCAGAAGTGAAGAAAGCAGTTATTGAAAAAGGGTATGTGGATAATTCTGTTGCGTACTATATCAAATGTAAGCTGTCACAGCCGGAGCTGCTCCCATTTATTGAATCTATGAGTGTAGAATTGGAAAGTCCAAATAAAATTTGTATTCATGTGAAAGAGAAAAAACGGGCCGGGTGTTTAGAATACAATGGACGATATGTCTATTTTGATAAAAATGGGTATGCATTGGAAAGTTATCAGAAAAAATACGATGATGTTCCGTTGGTGACGGGACTAAAATATGACGAACTTGTGATGCAGGAAAAAATTCCGGTGGAAAAAAAGGAGATTTTTACATATTTGCTGGAACTTACAATGACCATTGATAAATATCAGCTTCCAATCGATCAGATTCATATTAAAAGTGATGGAAATGCCCTGTTGATGAGCGGGGATCTGACAGTAGATCTCTACAATCGAAAGGATATTGATATAAAGATTCCGGAACTTTCCGGAATTTTGAAAAAGTTAAAGGGAAAAAGTGGAACTATTGACATGAAATACTTTGATGAAGACCAGAAAATTACTCTGTTTCGACCAAAAAAGAGTTGAAAAAAAGGAATAAAAAAGGTATCATTAGGTTAGTGTACAGAATTTAAGGGTTGTCATTGGGATGACATGAAGGAGGAGCAACGTGGTTGAGATTATGCCTAGTGTAGAGAATACACAAGCTAGAATTTTAGTGATAGGAGTCGGGGGAGCAGGAAATAATGCTGTAAACCGTATGGTAGATGAGAACGTACAGGGTGTAGAACTCGTGGGCGTTAATACAGATAGACAGGCTTTATCCTTGTGTAAAGCCACAACAAAGATTCAAATTGGAGAAAAGCTTACAAAAGGACTTGGTGCCGGGGCTAAGCCGGAGATCGGTGAAGCTGCGGTAGAAGAGAACCGTGAAGAGATTACTGAACTGGTACAGGGATCCGATATGGTATTTGTAACTTGCGGAATGGGAGGAGGAACCGGAACCGGTGCTGCTCCGATTATTGCAGAGATTGCAAAGGCACTTGGGATTTTGACTGTGGGAGTCGTAACCAAACCATTTTCTTTTGAGGGAAAACCTCGTATGAACAACGCAATGTCAGGCATTGCCCGCCTTCAGGATCAGGTTGACACAATGATTGTGATTCCAAATGACAAGCTTCTTCAGATTTGTGATAAAAGAACAACAATTCCGGATGCGCTGAAAAAAGCGGACGAAGTGCTGCAGCAGGGTGTACAGGGAATTACAGATATGATTTATAATCCGGGATTGATTAATGTCGACTTTGCGGATATTCAGACAGTTATGCGCGATAAGGGAATTGCACATATCGGAATGGGAATCGCAGACGAAGAGTTAGAGGCAATCAAGACTGCTATGGAGAGTCCGCTGCTTGAGACAACTGTTGCAGGAGCAACAGATGTTATCGTAAACTTTGCGGGAGCAGTTGGTATGTTAGAAGCACAGCAGGCTGTGGAATATTTGAAAGATGAAGCAGGAGACGATGTAAACGTAATCTTCGGTACTGTGAATGCGGACTTTGGAGATCAGATCAGCGCTACTATTATTGCAACAGGTATCAAGTCATCAGACGCTGCAGGTAACGTGAGGACAGGATTTACCAAAAAAGCAGCTCCGACACCGGCATTTTCCGGACAGCCGATCCATAATGGAAAGGTTATGAAGGAGCAGCAGCCGGAGCCGGAAACAGTAACCGAAACTGTAGATCATATGGTTGAGGAAGAGGATCAGAAGATTACGATTCCGGAATTTCTGTTAAAGAGCAGAAGAAGATAAAAGATTATTACATAATGAGAACAAGTAACAGAACCAACGCAGGAGATTTTTGTGTTGGTTTTGTTTTGGTGTTTGATACCAATATAAGCAGTCTTACTGAGGAGAGAAAAATTGGTGATTAGAGAATATCAGACATTGGACGGTAAAGAATTGAGATAGCTGTTCTATCATACAGTTCACACGGTCAATGCAAAAGATTATACAAAAGAACAATTAGATGTATGGGCGGAAAGACAGGCAGATTTAGAACAATGGAATCAGTCATTTCAGGAACATTACAGCATTGTTGCGGTAGAGGGGGATGTGATTGCCGGATTTGGTGATATTGATAAAAACGGCTATCTTGAACGATTATTTGTCCATGCTGATTTTTTGAGAAAAGGGATTGGGACTGCCATTTGTGATCGCCTGGAGCAAAAGATCAAGGGTAAAATTTTGACCCACGCATCGATTACGGCAAGACCTTTTTTTGAAGAAAGAGGGTACAAAGTGATAAAAGAGCAGAAAGTAGAGCGCTCAGGCGTGCTTCTTACGAACTTTGTAATGGAAAAAGAGATCAATTAGAAGAAAACCTTTGTCTCAGATGAGGAGTATTCCCAAATGCGACAAAGGTTTTTTGCATATTTTTATTCTCTGTAATCTCCTCTGCAAAATTCCAGGTGATATCCGATGCTTTCAAGACGCCTGCCAAGACATCCGGCACATTCGGCGGCCTCGTCTCCGGTGCAGATTTTGTTATCATAGAGAGCGTAGTCTTTGCGCACTGCAACAGGGGAAAGATTAGGCATTACAACATTGGCACCTGCAAGAATTCCCTGTTCTCTGCCGTTAGGATCAATGGTTCCCAGAGCTGTGGTGGAAGGCAGCAGCAAATGATGGTTCATCAGGCGGAGAATACTGATTAAAAAGGTGGTCAGTTCTATGGTTCCCGATGGAAATTCTTTAAATCTGGTGTTATGATGCGGGACAAAAGGTCCGATTCCGACCATTTGAGGGTCTAACTGTTTAATAAACAAAAGATCATCGGCAAGATCTTCGATGGTCTGAAACGGTGCGCCAACCATAAATCCTGTTCCTACATGATAGCCGATTTCTTTTAAATCCTGCAAACACTGTAATCTGTGATCGAGAGAAAGATTTTGGGGATGCAGTTTTTCATAGAGTGTGTGGGAAGCTGCTTCATGGCGCAGAAGATAGCGGTCTGCTCCCGCATCCCACAGCTTCTGGTAACTCTCTCTGGAACGTTCTCCGAGAGAAAGCGTAATGGCACAATCCGGGTATTGACTGCGGATCGCAGATACAATAGCGGTCATTCGGTCATCATTAAAATAAGGATCTTCACCACCTTGCAGAACGAAACTGCGGTAACCGAGAGTGTAGCCGTTTTCACAGGCAGATAAAATCTCTTCCGGTGTCAGGCGATAACGGTTAACATTTTGGTTGCAGCTTTGAATGCCGCAGTAATGGCAGTTGTTTTTACAGTAGTTGGTGAACTCGATCAGTCCCCGGGGGAAGACACCGGTGCCATAAATTTTCTGAGATTCTTTTCTGGCAAGTTGGGCGAGATATTCAGCCTGCTCTTTGTTCCGATGTCTGAGAAGTTCGATTAGTTCTTCCCTGGAGAGGGTCTGTTCTTTATATAAACAGTCGATTAATTTCAGTGAATTCATAATGTAAAACCTCCTAAGTTGTCCTGAAGCGTGTCTGAAAGTTTTATGCAAACGATAACCCATGTATGCACATTTCTTTATAACACGCTCTAAGAGAAATATATCATATATAGAAGAAAAAGCCAAAGAAATATGTTAAAATTAAAAAAACGGTGATGGGAGGTATTTCTATGAGAGAAAATGTAACAGTTTTTGAGCATCCGCTGATCTTGCATAAGATTTCGCTAATTCGAAAAAAAGAGTGCGGAACGAGGGAATTTCGTACGGTAATCGGGGAAATTGCAACCATGATGGAGTATGAGATCTTAAGAGATTTGGAGACAGAGTTGGTGGAGATTGAGACCCCGATGGAGAAAATGCAGGCTCCGATGATAAGAGGAAAGAAGCTGGCGATTGTTCCGATTTTGCGGGCAGGTCTGGGAATGGTGGACGGCATGCTGTCCATGGTGCCAAGTGCAAAAGTCGGACATGTGGGAATGTATCGGGATGAAGAAACATTAGAACCAAAAGAGTATTACTGTAAACTGCCGGAGGACATTGATCAGAGACTGGTTTTAATCGTAGATCCGATGCTTGCAACAGGAGGATCAGCAGATGCTGCGGTAAATTTTGTAAAAGAGCAGGGGGCAAAGCAGATTAAATTTGCATCCATTATTGCAGCGCCGGAGGGTGTAGAATTATTATCTGAGAAACATCCGGATATTCAGATCTACTGCGGAAGCATCGACAGGAAGTTAAATGATCACGGCTATATTTTGCCGGGGCTTGGAGATGCCGGAGACCGGATTTTTGGAACAAAGTAGGGAAAACTGCAATAGAAAAATTGAAACTTTCTTCTCGGTGTGATAGAATGTAAAAGTTAATCCTGCTGTACTTGCGTGCAGCAGGAATCATTTATGAGATTGAGACAAAAGAAAGAAGGACACACATGAAACGTGAGGACGTAAGAAATATAGCGATCATTGCCCATGTTGATCATGGAAAAACAACGCTGGTAGATGAAATGTTAAAGCAAAGCGGTATTTTCCGCGAAAATCAGGAAATTGCTGAGAGAGTTATGGATTCTAATGACATCGAAAAGGAAAGAGGAATTACAATTCTTTCAAAGAATACAGGTGTTATGTATGACGGTACAAAAATTAATATCATTGATACACCGGGACATGCAGATTTCGGAGGAGAAGTTGAGCGTGTTCTTAAGATGGTAAATGGAGTTGTACTGGTAGTCGATGCTTTTGAGGGACCGATGCCTCAGACGAAGTTTGTATTAAAGAAGGCACTGGAGCTTGATTTATCGCTGATCGTCTGCATTAACAAGGTAGACCGCCCGGAGGCAAGACCGGAAGAGGTTGTTGATGAAACTCTGGAACTTTTAATGGAACTGGATGCAGGGGATAAGCAGCTGGATTGTCCGTTTGTTTATGCATCTGCAAAAGAAGGGTTTGCAGCCCTTGATCTGGATGGAGAGCGAAAAGATATGAAACCTCTTTTTGAGACGATTCTTGATCATATCGAAGCTCCTCAGGGTGATGCTGAAAAGCCGCTGCAAGTATTAATCAGTACCATTGATTACAATGAGTATGTGGGAAGAATCGGTATTGGAAAGGTTGATAACGGATCTATTTCTGTGAATAAGGAATGTGTGGTAGTCAATGCCCATGATCCTGAGAGAAAAGAGAAAGTTCGCATTACGAAGCTTTATGAATTCGAGGGATTAGATAAGGTAGATGTAAAAGAAGCCAATGTTGGTTCTATCGTTGCGATTTCCGGTATCTCAGATCTGTCCATCGGAGATACGATTTGTGACGCAGACGGAGCTTCGGCAATTCCGTTTCAGAAGATTTCCGAGCCTACGATTTCCATGCAGTTTATGGTCAATGACAGCCCTCTTGCAGGTCTGGAAGGAAAATATGTTACATCCAGACATATCAGAGACCGTCTGTTTAGAGAATTAAATACGGATGTCAGTTTAAGAGTTGAGGAGACAGAAAATAACGACAGTTATAAAGTGTCCGGACGAGGAGAACTGCATTTATCTGTATTAATTGAAAATATGCGTCGTGAGGGATATGAATTTGCAGTCAGCAAGGCGGAAGTTCTTTATCATACCGATGAAAAAGGCAAGAAATTAGAACCTATGGAGCTTGCGGTTATTGATGTTCCGGAAGAATTTACGGGAGCTGTTATCGAGAAGTTAAGTCAGCGAAAAGGAGAACTCCAGAATATGACAGCAGCAACCGGAGGATATTCCAGACTGGAATTTTCTATTCCGTCCAGAGGATTGATCGGTTATCGCGGAGAATTTTTAACGGATACCAAAGGAAATGGTATTTTGAATACATTGTTTGATGGATACGGACCGTATAAGGGAGATATTCAGTATCGGAAACAAGGTTCTTTAATTGCCTATGAGGCAGGAGAGACGATCACATACGGGTTGTTTAATGCACAGGAGAGAGGAACTCTGTTTGTGGGGCCTGGAGAGAAAGTATACGGCGGAATGGTGATTGGACAGACAGGAAAGGCAGAAGACATAGAGATTAACGTATGCCGCGCGAAAAAATTAACCAACACCAGAGCTTCCGGGTCTGATGATGCGCTGAAATTATCCCCGCCTAAAATTTTGAGTCTTGAGCAGGCACTGGAGTTTATTGATACGGATGAACTTTTGGAAATTACTCCGGAAAATATTCGTATTCGAAAGAAAATTCTTGATCCGACAATGAGAAAACGAGCAAAATTTTCCTAGAAAGTCGAAAAAGCACGAAAAACTTTGTCGATGGCTTTTGCTTCTATTTCAAGTCATTTTGGAATACTCTGTAAAGTATACCAATAGACACAAGAAGGGAGAAAGAGTATGACAGAGCAGGGAATCAATCACAACCAAGTGGAGGTGGCAGGACAGATTTGTTCCACTTTTGAATATAGCCATGAGATTTTCGGAGAAGGATTTTATACAGTCAAACTTTTAGTAAACAGATTGAGTGAAGCAACAGATGAGATACCATTGTTAGTATCAGAGAGATTAATTGATATTAACAGAGATTATAGAGGAAAACTCGTGAAGGCATCTGGTCAGTTCAGATCTTTTAACAAACATGAAGAAAATCGGAATCACTTGATTCTGTCCGTGTTCGTGCGTGATATTGAATTTTTGGAGACAATGGAAGATGTAAAACCGAATCAGATTATATTGGATGGGTTTATCTGCAAACAGCCAGTGTATCGTATGACACCGCTTGGACGGGAAATATGCGATATTTTGCTGGCAGTGAACCGGTCTTATGGGAAGTCTGATTATATACCGTGTATTTGCTGGGGAAGAAATGCACGATTTGCGGGAAATCTTGAAATTGGATCGAGAATACAGCTGATTGGACGGATTCAAAGCCGCGAATATCAAAAAAGAGTAAATGAAAGTCAGATCATCCGGCGTGTAGCATATGAAGTTTCGGTAAATAAATTGGAATTTCATGAAAAGGATGAAGAATAAGTTGGATTTCTTATATCAAAAATGATATAATAACCTAAACTCGCAGGGGCGGGTCTTGAATATTACAAAAGGAAGATTCTTTGAGGTGAGAATATGGAAGGACGAGTGGAAGTATACTGCGGTCAGGGAAGAGGTAAGACCTCGTGTGCCATTGGCCAATGTGTGAAAGCAGCCGGACAGGCGAAACAAGTCATTATAGTTCAATTCCTGAAAGGAAAAGAAACAGAAGAGTTAGGATTCTTCAAACGTTTAGAACCGGAAGTACAGTTATTTCGTTTTGAAAAATACGATAAACAGTACCAGGATCTGAGTGAAGAGGAAAAGAAAGATCAGGATCACTTTATTTACAATGGGTTAAAATATGCCCATAAGGTCATTGACACCAGACAGTGTGATGTGGTGGTTTTAGATGAGATCCTGGGACTTCTGGATCTTGGACTTTTGAAATCAGAAGAGTTAATCGAGATGATCCGGGATATAGGAGAGGATCAGCAGATTATTATGACGGGAAGGCAGATTCCAGACGAGCTGATTGAACATATTGATGCGGTGTACTGCATTAGTACAATCAAAGAATCTTAACGATGCCGCTGCAATTTTGAATAATACATAAGATGATAGGAGGAAAATAGTATGTCAATATTTACAGGTGCAGGTGTAGCATTAGTTACACCGTTTAAAGAAGATTTATCCGTGGATTATGACCAGTTGGAAAAGTTTATTGATTTCCAGATCGATAATGGAACTGACAGTATTGTAATTTGCGGAACATCAGGGGAAGCTTCTACGATGAGCCATGACGAGCACATTGAAGTGGTTGCAGCCTGTGTTTCTCATGTTAATAAAAGAGTGCCGGTTATTGCCGGTGCCGGTGCAAATTGCACAGAGGAGGCACTTCAGCTCGGAAAACGTGCTCAGCAGGCTGGAGCAGACGGACTTCTCGTTGTGACACCTTATTATAATAAAGCGACTCAGAAGGGATTAGAGGAGTATTATGCAACAATTGGAAATGCAGTGGATATTCCGATTGTTATGTATAACGTTCCTGGAAGAACCGGAATAAATATTCAGCCGCAGACAGCAGCAAGAATTACAAGAAATGTGGAAAATGTAGTTGCGATCAAAGAAGCCAGTGGAAATATCGGTCAGGTTGCAGAACTGGCAGCACTGACACATGGAGAACTGGACATTTACTCCGGAAACGATGATCAGGTACTGCCATTGCTTTCCTTAGGAGGAAAAGGTGTTATTTCCGTACTTTCTAATGTTGCTCCGAGAGAGACTCATGATATGGTTATGAAGTTCCTGGAAGGTGATGTACAGGGAAGTATGGAACTTCAGTTGAAATATATGGATGTAATCCATAAATTATTCTGTGAAGTAAATCCGATTCCTGCAAAACGTGCAGTTGCAGAGCTTGGATACTGCAGAGATCTTATGAGACGTCCGTTAACAGAGATGGAAGAAGATCACGCACAGCAGATGATCAAAGCAATGAAAGAAGCAGGAATTCTTTAAGGAGTTACAAAAGATGGTAAAAGTTATGATGCATGGCTGTAACGGAGTCATGGGACAGGTAATTACGCAGATCGTAGAAGAAACAGAAGATGCCGTAATGGCAGCAGGTGTAGATCGTGTGGATAATGGAAGCAACAGCTATCCTGTCTATACGAACCTTGCGGATTGTAAAGAGGATATTGACGTTATTATTGACTTCTCTGCGGCACCGGCAGTTGACGGATTGCTGGATTATGCAGCGGAACGGCAAATTCCGGTAGTGTTATGTACCACCGGATTAAGCGATGAACAGCTGGAGAAGGTTTCAAAAGTCAGTGAAAAAACTGCAATTCTTCGTTCTGCTAATATGTCACTGGGAATTAATACATTGTTTAAAGTTTTAAAATCTATGACAAAACTGTTAGCGGATGCCGGATTTGACGTAGATATTGTGGAAAAACATCACCGCAGAAAACTGGATGCGCCTTCAGGAACTGCACTTGCACTTGCAGAGGCAGTGAATGAGCCATTAAACAATGAATATGAGTTTGTCTATGACAGAAGTCAGAGAAGAGAACAGCGTCCAAAGAAAGAGATTGGAATTTCTGCTGTCAGAGGTGGAACCATTGTAGGGGAACACGAAGTGATTTTTGCAGGACAGGACGAGGTGATTGAATTAAAGCATACAGCATATTCGAGGGCCGTATTTGCCAAAGGTGCAGTTAGTGCCGCTCTTTATCTGGCAGGAAAACCTGCCGGAATGTATGATATGAGCGATGTCATCGGATAAAAATTTAAGGATAAAAAGAATGCAGAAAGTAAGAAAAGCTTTCTGCATTTTTTTTGTTCATAAAAAATTTCGCCCTATGAATTAATAAACGCTCCGCGCAGGATGCGACCAGATGCGACCGTTTTCGATGCGGGATATATTTGCTTCATTTTTTCGTCATCATAATAAGTATCCATTAGTTGCTGCCAGGTTTTTGTTGCGGGAATTTGTTTTTCTCTTTGTCCCTGACGCACAGTGGCGGTACCGGAAACGATAAAATTACAAATCATAAAGATTGTAAGACACCATGTGAGAATTTTTCCGGGCAAAATTGGCAGTTTCTCAATATACTTGGATAGAAACGGATAGATTTTTCGAAACCACAGGATTGCGGCAATTCCCCAGAAAAAGCAATATAGAAGATTAATACGTCCGTTTAGGTTTAGAGGAATGTTACTGTAATCCCAATAGATTTTCCCAAATAGAACTTCGCCGATTACACTGCAAAGATATTCATAGGCTCCGCCAAGGAAGGTTCCTGCCAGAAACAGAAAGAATATTGAACGATCTTTGTAACGGTATAAAAGAGCGGTACAGCCCGCAAATGCAAAACCCCAGACAATACTAAAAGGTCCCCAGACGAGACTGCTGCGGCTCATAATATCACCTGTTTTTAAATAGCAGAAGATGGTTTCGATAACATCGCCTAAAAATGCGCCGGTAAAAAACAGGAGAAACAGTTTATAGAAGCAGCAGCCGTAAGCAAAGACGGCAGTACTTGACAGAGGCTGCTCTTTGTTTCTTTTATGAGGATATGCTTTCTCAAGACGTAATTCCATATGATGGATAATAAAATTTCCAAGAGAGGCAGTAATTTTTGTAAACCAGGCATCGGCAGATTCCCATTGGTCTTTATGCTGACTCTTTCCATATATGACAATGGCGGTTGCCGCTACATCAATAATCAGGATTCCGAGCAGAAGAAAAATTGCAGTATGTGCAATAAGATTGGGTATCAGCCTATAAAGAGATAGAAACACTGGGTTTCCGAAACGGATACCAATAGTTCCTAAAATTCCCCAGAGAATAGAATGAGAGAGACAGACATATCCATCCAGATTCCATTTGCTACCGGAATAGTCCCACCAGCGTTCGTGATAATAGCGTTCAATCAAATGTCCGGCAATCCATTCAATAACGGTGGCATCAATCATTGAGAAAAGAAACAGCCAAAAAATGGAAAGTTCATGGCTGTTAACTGTAATAAGAACTCCGGCAATACCATAAGAAACGCAAAGAGGACAGTTAACAAATCCTCGGTTTACTAATCGTTTTTGATGTAAGGCAGACTGCATAACTTCTAAAATCCAGCCTAAAAATGAGTAGAGAAAAAACAGAAAGATGAACTCAAAATTTGTAATAACCATATTAGATCTCCTTTGTGTCAGGTGTCTTGCAGATATCTATGTATGATATACAGTATATGAAGTCGGAGTTCTGATGTCAAGAAAGGCCGAAAAAATATTTGTACAAAACTATCTGTCAAATCATTCACAAATTTTCTGAACAAATGTAAAAGTATACATGCAAAAATAGCTGACTTCGACATAATTTCAGCAAAATTGTATTGCGATCTATACAAAGATTGTCTAGAATAAGTTCATAGAAAGGAATATGAGCTTTTGGAAAGGAGAATCAGCTTATGAAAAAAATTGTGGACGACTGGCGGCTCATTTACAAAGTCTGCAGTTTGTATTATGAGGATGATATGCGACAACAGGAAATCAGTGATTATCTTGGGATTTCCAGAGCGACAATATCCAGAATGCTTCAAAAAGGAAAAGAGAGCGGGATTGTAAGAGTAGAAGTGATCAATCCGATTCAATTTTCTTATGGAAAGCTTGAAAAGGCTCTGGAACGCAAATATGGCCTAAAAGAGGTGATTGTTGTTGAGAGCAGTTCTTTGGATACTCATACAGAATCTTTGACAAAAATGTATGAAAGAGCCGCACTTTATTTGTCTCAGTTTTTCCATGATGGAGACTATATAGGAGTTTCTATGGGTGTTACGCTGCACAATGTGGCAACAGTGAAACGAGCATTCCCGAAGGACAATCATTATATGTTTGTTCCGGTGATCGGAGGGATCAGTCAGGGAAATGTCAGTGGAATTGATATTCAGAGCAATCAGATAGCCAGAGAGTTTGCTCAGAAATTTGGAGGAGATTATACACAGTTTCTGGCACCGGCACTGTTTTCTGAGAAAAAGATTAAAGACTACTTTTTGAAAGAGAAGTCAGTGAATTTCATTTTTGATGATTTTCAAAAGCTGGATACCCTGGTAATGGGAATTGGTGCCAATGATACAGGAACAGATTCTACACTGATTCACGCAGGCTATATTACGGATGAAGAAATTCAGGAGTTTGCGAAAAGCGGAGTTGTGGGAAATGTTGCACTGCAGTTTTTTGATACCAATGGTGATACAGGCAAATTCGAACCTTTTAATGAAAGAGTGGCGGGGATGAATACTGATATGATGAAAAAGGTACGCAACCGCATCGGAATTGCCGGTGGAAGAGAAAGAGTTGAGGCTGTGAAAGGAGCGATTAACGGCGGATACATTAACATGCTGATTACGAACAATGAATGTGCAGAAAAGCTGCTGTAAAACATACAAAAAAGAAAGTTTCTATGCTTTTCTTTTTTTGTAGAAACAATATGTAAAAAAATCCTAAAAACACTAAAAATAAACATATATTTTCCGAAAAAACAGCGAATCGAAAGGGATTCGCTGGAGAAGATTTTCAGTTTAAAAGTGCCAGAGCTGTATCTTTGCTTGTAAAAAATGCATTGATCAGATGGAGAGACAGGACGGCGTGGATAATTTCTTTTTTGTAAATGCCCTCTGCGATACCGATCGAAACTCTGGAATTTTTGCAGGCACGAAAAATATCTGCTTTGATAATCTTCTGGGTGAGACTGGACTCCACTGGTTTTCCATCTTCGGTTAAAAATTGGAGTGCGATGTCACCGATGGCGCCGGATGATTTCAGGGATTCTGTTTCTTCAGGTGAAAGGATTTCATGTTGTGTCAAAAATGAGGTTTCAAAAGTTCCGATTCCTGAAATGATGATATCAGAGTGTTCTGCCAGAGCAAGAGTGCTACGGACTTTTTTGTTGGCAACAAGGGTCTGATATTCCATCTGAGAGGAGCAAAAAGCAGGAACATGAAGTAGGTGTGAGGCTCCGCCAGTGAGATTTGCAAGTTGAATGACATTATAGTTTGGCAAGGTATCAAAGGTTGCACCGAAACTTCCGGCAAGAGGCACGATCTGTATTTGTGGAAATTTCATTGGATGCAGATGTCTGATAAATCTGGAAACAGCATTGCCCCAGGCAACACCGATGATATCTTCCGGTTTGATTTGTGAAACGAAATAGTTCACAGCGGAGATAGCAATATAGTCGCGGCTGGTATCATGGTTGTCGATGACGCTGGCATATTGAAGACCATATTTATCACACAGGCGTTCTTCCAGAGAGGCATTTCCAAGAATCGGAGATTCGATCTCGATTTTTACAATGCCAAGTTCCTCTGCACGAGAGAGTAGTTTAGAGACCCAGGGTCTTGAGATATTTAATTTTTTTGCGATTTCCTGTTGGGAGAGTTTGTCTTTATAGTACAAATTTGCAATTAAAGTGATCCGATCCAACATGGAGTCAGTATTTTCGTTTTTTTTCATGTGTGATGTTCCTTTTTGAATAAATGCATGAGCACAAATGTAACTGTTTTTCTATTGAAATTATATTGTAAAAATGCCCAAAATTCAAGGGTTATAGAGAAAATTTTAAATAATATTGACGAACACAATTTAATTGTTTATAATACAAGTAACAAAAGTGATTGAAAAGCACATAATTTATTAGTGAAAAGTATACAAAAGAAAGGAAGTGAAAATCTATGAGTGGCATTTCTAAAATTTTGTTGATTATATTCGCACTGTTTGTACTGCAGGCTCTTGGCGGAGTGTGGCAGATCCAAAATTACCGAAAGGCGATTCGGAGAGTACATCAGTATGGGAATGTGGGATTTGGACAGAAACGAGGAGGTTTTACGGCAGGGGACATAGTAATGATTTCCTTTGACCAGCTATCAATTTC
>OBYP01000389.1_pt1 | contig 42961 bp, 38 predicted proteins | sample 1501461 | NCBI WGS metagenome assembly OBYP01 (sample SAMEA2580201, study PRJEB22360) | human gut metagenome | biome: human gut; feature: human-associated habitat; material: faeces | place: Denmark | collected 2008/2010 | reverse complement strand
CGAATAATCATCTTTGCCTCATCTAAGGAAACATCCACCAGCTGGGCACCGGCTACTGTCAGGTGTCCGCCGCCGCCAAATTCCTCCATAATCTTCTGGACATTGATCTCGTCAATAGATCTGGCACTGATATAAACCCTTTCTCTGACTCCCGTCAGAACAAAAGATGCCCGAATTCCTTTGATGTCCAACAATTCATTAGCTACCTGTGCACCAATTACAGTAGGGCTGTCCACACCAATTCCCACCAGCGTTGCAATGGCAAATTCACCGTACAAAATCTCTGCTTCACTGATTGCTTTGGCACGAATACGGTAAGTATCCATTGTCTCTCTGGACATTTTTCGGACTTTGACAAGGTCTGCTCCACTCCGTTTGAGATAAGCTGCCGCCTCAAAAGTTCTGACACCTGTCTTATTCACAAAATTATCCGTATCCACCAGCATACCATAATACATGGCGTTAGCCTCCATCGGTTCAAGCTTTGGCTTTGACTCCACATACTGTAAAATCTCTGCAACCATCTCACAGGTTGAGGACGCATATGGTTCTACATAAGAAAGCACCGGATTCTTAATCATGTTTTTATTCTTCCTATGATGATCAAGAATAACCGTTGTTCTCGTCTGACTCAATAATTTTTCACATTCTGTATAACTTGCATGATTGACATCTACCACAATCAATAATGTATTATCATCTGTAATCTCAATGGCTTTCTCATTGTTGATAAACATATCCTTGTCATAGTTTCCGCTCTCCAACAGTTCTTCCAGCATGGAGCGTACCGAAATTGTCATCTCATTCATAACGATATGTGCCTTACGTCCGAGAGAAAGTCCAAGACGATACAGACCAATCGCAGCTCCCATGGCATCAGGATCCGGAATCTTATGTGCCATAATCACAACATTTTCCTTGGATTCTAACAGCTCTTTTAATGCATGTGCTTTCACTCTTGCCTTTACTCTGGTAGTCCTTTCCATGACTTCACAATTCCCGCCATAATAGGAAATGTCCTCTCCGTCTTTGATCACCACCTGGTCACCGCCTCTTCCTAAGGCAAGATCCATGCCGGTACAGGCGGACTCATAGTTCTCCTGATAGGTATTTCCATTAATTCCAAGACTGATACTCAGCGTAATATGCATAGAATTTCCGAGATTAATCGTTTTTATTTCGTCCAGAATCGAAAACTTATTTGCTTTCATCTTATCCAGATACTTCTGTTCAAAAACGACAAAATATTTATCTCTCTCCGTCCGCTTTACAATTCCGGATACATTCTGAACAAACTTATTAATCTTACGGTCTGCCACTGCAATCAGCATAGAACGCTTTACTTCGTCAATATCATCCAGAATCTCATCATAATTGTCAATATAGATCAGACCAATCACCATTCTCTGGTTCTCGTTCTGTTCCATATACTTCTTCAATAGCGTCTGATCAAAGAAATATGCCGCAATCAGACAATTATCTCTTAGCATCTGTTGAGAACAGATATCGTCCTGCTCTCCCGAAAAATCTTCTACTCGAATCCGGTTCAGTTCTACTTTATAAAAAAGCTTCTGTTTCTTCTCGTCTTTGTCTTTCTTTTCATATTCAATATGGGAAATCGTATGATTCACATCAGATGGAAGCAAATTCCGATTCAAATTAGGAAAGATCTGCTGTAAGCTCTTCCCTCTGTTGTCACCGGCAATCTTTTGAAATGCCACATTTGACCAGATAATCATTCCGTCACCATCCAGCAGTGCATAGGGTACCGGCAACTCATGAATCAGATAATTCTGCACCTGCCCCTGCTCAAAAACAAAATTCATGCACTCCTTTACGATCTCTTTTCTACTACTTGAATAGAGGAAAAACTGAAGCAAAAGATACACAATTAAAACCAATCCCAAAATCAAGCCACAGCGGATATCTATCCACAAAAATAAAATGTCCACTGGTACCAGCAAAATCATCGCCTTTAGAGGCCCCTGGAGATACTGTTCAATCTTTGTTTTTTTTGTAATGTCCATGTTTTACTCCTGATTCAATTATTATCAGATCTTAAATATCTTCTATTATACCTCTCTTGAAATGATTTGTACACAACAAAAGAGCCAATACTCTCTGACACTCAGAGTTTATCGGCTCTTCTTATTCTTCTTATTCTGCTGTATATGGCATTAAAGCTAAATGTCTAGCTCTCTTAATAGCTCCTGTGACAGCTCTCTGATGTTTTGCACATGTTCCAGTAATACGTCTAGGTAAAATTTTACCTCTCTCAGATACATATTTCTTTAATGTTGCTACATCTTTATAATCGATCACAGCATCAGCTTCTGTACAAAATGTACATACTTTTCTTCTTCTGCGTCCGCCTCTTCTTCTCATTGGAGAATCGCCTTTTGTATAAGCCATGATTTCTACCTCCTGTTTAACTAAACGGCAGTTCTTCTTCCAAACCATCCGGAATATTCATGAATCCGTCACTGGCTGCCGCACTTGGCTGCGGTGCGCTTGGGGCAGGAGCACTCATACCCATCTGATTCTGGGCTGCTGCCGCTTTGCTCTCTGCAAAATCCTGCTCTTCAATCACAACATCTGTTGTGTAGACTCTTATTCCATCTTTGTTTGTATAGCTGCCTGTCTGAATTCTTCCGGAAACAACAATCTTCGTACCCTGTTTCAGATACTTCTCTGCAAACTCACCTGCACGTCCGAATGCCACACAGTTAATAAAATCTGCATCCTGATCGCCGTCTCTTTTGAATCTTCTGTTTACTGCTAACGTATATCTGGCAACTGCCATCGGTCTGTCCCCCTGTGAATATCTCACATCCGGATCTCTTGTCAGTCTGCCCATTAATACGACTTTATTCATATTCGGATCCCTCCTGTTAATTACGCATCCTGTTTAACGCATAAGAAACGTAATACAGTTTCCTCAATACGAAGTCTTTCTTCAAGTTCCGCTGGAACTGTAGTTTCGCCTTCGAACTGGATGAAATAGTAGTATCCTTCTTTCATCTTCTGAATTTCGTAAGCTAACTGTTTCTTACCCCATTCATCGACGTTTGTAATTGCAGCACCTGCTGTAGTAATCATTGACTGAACTTTTTCAACCATAGCTGCACGCTCTTCGTCTTCGATCTTTGCACTTAAAACTAATGCTAATTCATATTTCATCATTACTTTGCACCTCCTTTTGGTCTAGTGGCTCTTTCTTCTGAAAGAGCAAGGATATTTTTATATACCACGAATATTTATATTATCACAGATATTTATGATTCGCAAGCTTTTTTTATGAATCCGCGGAAATTTTTTTCAACCAGCTTTCTCGGTACCATGACCTGTCTGGTACATCCAAGACAACGAAGCCTAAAGTCCATTCCAACTCTTAGAATTTCCCATTCATTACTTCCACATGGATGTGCTTTTTTTAATTTTATAACGTCGCCAATTTGAAATTCCACCCAAACACCTCCTAAAAATTAATATTGAGACTTTTCGACTCCGGAACATAATGACCGAAATAAATGTTCAACATGCTCCAGTATCCTCTTATTATATCAGAAAAAAGAACCAGGGTGGCTTCCTGATTCTTTTTTCTGATTGTTAAGAAGAAGTTATTATCTACATTTCGGGTTCTGTGGCATCAATATCACCAAATTTCATAGCTTCATATTGCTCTAAAATCAAATTCTGAATCATATTTCTTGTGTCTGAGTTAATCGGATGTGCAATATCACGATACTCTCCGTCTGCCGCCTTTCTGCTAGGCATTGCAATAAATAAACCCTTTTCTCCTTCGATTACTTTAATATCATGTACTACGAATTCATTGTCGATGGTAATTGACACAACAGCCTTCATCTTGCCTTCTTTGGCTACTTTCCTGATTCGTACATCTGTAATTTGCATGTTGTCATCCTCCTAGTTTTTTAAAATATAGCTGAAACTCGCTTTCCGGTCCATTTTTCTTACAACTTCTTCTTTTCCTCTGACCGACTATGCTATTTTTAATTATATCATCTTTTTCGGTAGATGTGAACAAATTTCTTTTTTATTTTTATTTTTTTATTATTAAATTTTACTATTTTTTATTCCAAATTCTATTGTACTATGAAAATTTTTCCAATGCCATCCGCCCTTGCAACTTTTATATCGGTGACTTATAATAAGGAAAGTAAAAATAAACTGCGATTTTTTGATAGAAAGGACACATGAAAATGTATCAGATAGATTTTAAAAAGCCAATTCATATACACTTTATGGGAATCGGAGGAATCAGCATGAGCGGTCTGGCAGAGATTCTTCTGAAAGAGGGATTTACTATCTCAGGCTCCGATATTCGTTCTTCCGAGATTACCGACCGTCTGGAAGAAAAAGGTGCAAAAGTCTTCTTTGAACAGACTGCTGACAATATTACACCGGATATTGATCTTGTTGTTTATACTGCCGCCATTCATTTCGACACCAATGAAGAGTACAAAGCTGCCATCTCCCACAAAATTCCTGCCATGAGCCGCGCCACACTGCTTGGACAGTTAATGCATAATTACAAAAATGCCATTGCAGTTTCCGGAACCCATGGAAAAACTACCACCACTTCCATGCTCTCCCATATTCTCCTTGCCGGAAATACAGATCCTACAATCAGTGTCGGAGGAATCCTGGATGTAATCGGTGGGAATATCCGAGTAGGACATTCTGAAACTTTTGTCACAGAGGCTTGTGAATATACCAATAGTTTTTTGGAATTTTTTCCGAAAATCAGCATAATTTTAAATATTGAAGAAGACCATATGGACTTTTTTAAGGATATTGATGATATTCGACATTCTTTTCGAAAGTTTGCCCACAAACTCCCGGATTACGGATATCTGATCATAAACGGAGAAATTGATAACATTGATTATATTGTGCACGATTTAGATTCCCAGTATGCAACATTCGGACTCAACGATGACTCTTTTGATTTTTGTGCCAAAAATATTGGGTATGACGCCTTTGGACATGCACATTTTGACTATTATTTCCAAGGAAAATTTGTAGATACTATCCAATTAAATGTCAATGGTGAACATAATGTAAAGAACGCCTTAGCCGCCATTGCCGCCGCCAACAGAATTAATATTCCTTTGGATGCAGTAAAAAAAGGACTTCTTGGATTCTCCGGTGCCAAGCGGCGCTTTGAACTTAAAGGCACTTGCAACGGATTTACGGTAATCGATGACTATGCCCATCATCCGACAGAGATCCGGGCTACCCTGACTTCCTGCAAAAACTATCCACACAATAGTTTATGGTGTATCTTCCAGCCACATACTTACACAAGAACGCTGGCATTCCTTGATGATTTTGCCGAAGCTTTAAGTCTCTGTGATCACGTTATCGTCACCGATATTTATGCCGCACGTGAAAAAAACACCGGGGTTGTTCATGCCAAAGATATTGTCGATCGCATGGCTGCATATGATGTTGATGCCCACTATATAAAGGATTTTGAGACCATCCAACAATTTATTTTAAAAAATTGCAAAAAAAATGACTTGTTGATAACTATGGGTGCCGGAAACGTTGATTCTATCGGAAATCAGCTAGTAAATCTATAGTTATCCACATTATCCACAGGTTTGTACACATTTGTTGATAAATAAATCTGTGGATTTCTTTTTCTTTTTTCCACAATTGTAAAATCTATGTAAATGGCTTATTCTCGTATTTTCTATTTTATTATCCACATTATCCACATTATCCACAGGTTTTTCCACAAGCCTCCTGTGGATTCTGCCTCTATTTACAATTTTCTTCATCTGCGTTATAGTCACATTAGATAGAAAAAAGAAGGGAACATTGCCATGAATTACATTAAAGTAACAACTACATATCCAACAGGTGGAACACTGCTTCCGAATGCTTTTGTTGATAATTATATGATTCGTGCCAACGGCGAGTACATCAAAGTTTATATTTATTTACTCCGTATGGTTTCTGACGGTGCGAACTTCAGCATTCCCTGCCTCGCAGATGTTCTGGAATTAACAGAACGCGATGTCACCCGCGCTTTAAAGTACTGGGAAAAAGAATCCCTGTTAAAAATCGAGATGAATCAGGGAGAGATACAGTTTATCGAACTTCTTCCGATTCCCGGACATCCGATCCCTCCTGTTCAGACAGAGACAGACTCTGCTTCAACGAAGGAACCGAAGAAGGAGGTACAAGCCACTCCAAAGGGAATGGATGCTATTCCGGCTATGAAGACACTCACACCTGCCCAGCTGCAAAAAAAGAGCGAGGATGAACGTTTCTCCTATCTTCTCTATGTCTGTGAGATGTTTTTAGGAAAACCACTTACCTGTACGGATATGAATGCCCTTCTTTACATGTATGAGGATTTATCAATGTCCTGTGAATTAATCGAATATCTTGTGGAATACTGTGTTTCAAACGGCAAAAAGAGTTTCCGGTATATGCAGACCGTTGCAATCAGCTGGTATGAGGCAAACATTAAGACACCGGATGAGGCAAAATCCTACAGCAAGAACTTCCGCAAAGAATACTATTCCATCATGCGCGCTTTTGGATTGAATCAGAATCCGGCGCCGATCCAGGAACGGTATATGAAACGCTGGCTTGAGACAGACGGTTTTGATTTATCACTGATTATTGAAGCTTGCAACCGCACAGTAAATGCGATCAATAAACCGAGTTTCCCTTACGCAGATACCATTTTAAAACACTGGAAGGACAATCACATCGTATCTTTAGAACAAGCAAAGATTTTCAAACAACCTCAGAAAACTTCAAAGAATTTTGTGAACCACAACAATAATCAGAATCTCCATAATTTTCAGCAAAGAGATTACGATTTTGACTCACTGGAACAACAACTTCTTCAGAAACAGTTTTCCGATGATATAAGGGAGAATTGAGCAGATGCCGTTATCAAATTCTGATTATCAACAAATTATGCGGATATATGAAGCCAGAAGGCTTTCTAACTATCGCACTCACGAACAGCGAAAGAAAGATATTTACATAACGATTCCAAGAATCCGGGAACTGGATCAGCAGATGACACATAATTCGATTACTCTGGGAAAGAAGTTAATTTTAAAAGATGATCCCGCTCTTCGGGAAGACTATCGAAACCAGAATTCCGCCCTTGCCCAGGAAAAGCGAAGACTGCTCAGAGAATCCGGATATCCGGACAATTATCTGGAACCGATTTATCAATGCAGTAAGTGTCAGGATACCGGATACATTGGACAGGAACCATGTTCCTGCCTCCAACAGGCAATTATTGATCTTTTATATACAGGCTCCAACATGGATAAAATTCTTGCCCGTGAGAATTTTAAAATGTTTCGGGAAGACTATTATTCTGATCAACTCACAGCCAACGGCCTTCCCAGTCCTCGGCTGAACATTCAAAAAATTGTAAAGCACTGCAAAGCATTTATTTCCAGATTTCCGAACCGTGAGAATATCCTTTTTCAGGGTTCTACAGGAGTCGGGAAAACTTTTTTAAGTCACTGCATTGCAAAAGAAATTATGGATCGCGGTTATACTTGTGTATATATGACAGCCTTTCAATTATTTGATACTCTGGCAAAACATACTTTTGGAAAAGAAAAAGACAGCAAACAGGAGATATCTGCCGATCTGATTTTTCAATGTGATCTTTTGATTATAGATGATTTAGGAACTGAGATGATGAATAAATTTGTAATTTCTCAGTTATTTCAATGTCTTAATCAACGGCTCATTGAAGAAAAATCCACAATTATTTCAACAAATCTGTCTCTTCAGGAATTTCGAAATATTTATTCTGAAAGAATTTTTTCAAGAATTATTGAAAACTATTCCTGGCATCAGATTTATGGAGACGATATCCGTTTTAAGAAATCAAACTTGACGTAATCAAATTATAATGATATAAAGAACTATAGAACAATATTACGAAGGAGATAGTATCATGAGACGATCTGACCGTAACTTTACAAAGATTCCTGATGGTAAACTTGGAATCATTGCCTTAGAAGGCTGTGAGACCCTTGGAGAAGCCATCGACCACTACATTATTCAATGGAGAAAAGAAAGTCACGCTGCTTTCAAAGATTCCGTTGCATGTGACGGCTATTTGAGAGACACTTATCTGCTCAGTGCAAGCTGCCCTCGCTTTGGTTCCGGAGAAGCAAAAGGACTGATTCGTGAATCTGTCCGTGACATGGATTTGTATATTATTGTAGATGTTTTAAATTATAGTATTACCTATTCATTAAATGGGCGAGTTAATCATATGTCACCGGATGATCATTATGCTGACTTAAAGCGTATTATCAGTGCTGCTGCCGGAAAGGCAAAAAGTGTAAATGTCATTATGCCGTTTCTCTATGAGAGCCGTCAGCACAAGAGAAGTACCCGCGAGTCCTTAGACTGCGCTGTTATGCTTCAGGAATTAGTGAATCTCGGCGTTGACAATATTATTACATTTGATGCACATGATCCTCGTGTCCAGAACGCAATCCCAATTAGCGGATTCGACAATGTGCAGCCTACTTACCAGTTTGTTAAATCATTAGTAGAACAATGTGATGATGTACGATTCGATAAAGACCATTTAATGGTTATCAGCCCGGATGAAGGAGCAATGCAGCGTGCTATTTATATGGCAAATGTCATCGGTGTTGATGTTGGAATGTTCTATAAACGACGTGATTTTACAAAAGTTGTAGATGGACGTAATCCAATTGTTGCCCATGAATTCCTCGGTGATTCACTGGATGGTAAAGATGTACTGATCATCGATGATATGATCTCTTCCGGTGAAAGTATGATCGATGTTGCCAAAGAATTAAAGAGAAGAAATGCAAGACGAGTATTCTGCCTCTCTACTTTCGGACTATTCACCAACGGATTAGAAGTCTTTGATCATGCTATAGAAGATGGAACTATTGCTAAGGTTATCACAACGAATTTAACATATCAGACTCCTGAACTGTTATCTCGTGACTGGTATGCATCCTCTGACGTATCAAAATATGTAGCACTCTTAATTGATACTTTAAACCATGATGCATCAATCAGCAATTTGTTAAATCCTACAGATCGCATTAAAGAATATCTGGAAAAGAAGCATGCAAAATAAAAACAGAAGCAAAAAATCGGCTGTGAAAAAATTCACAGCCGGTTTTTTATTTTCTTATTGTTCCTCATTTTCTGAAGGAGCCGCTGTTGTAGCAGGAGCCGCTGTCGTAGGCGCTGCTGTTGTAGTCGGAGCCGCTGTTGTAGGTGCTTCTGTCGCTGTTGTGGACTCCGTTGTCGTATCTGTATTCTTCGTAGACTTTTCTGTCGCTGTTGTACCTGTACTCGTTGTGGCTGATGAAGGTTCATCTGTATATCCACCGCCCAGTGTCTTATCCGCTGAGAATTCAGAATGAATATCATTCATAAAGTTACTCCAGATTGTCTTCGGATAAGATCCTCCACTTAATTCTGACATAATCTTATTATCATCTCTTCCAACCCAGATTGCTGTCGTATAATATGGAGTATATCCACAAAACCATCCATCACGGTTGCTGGTTGTAGTACCGGTCTTACCGGCAGTATCTACGTTAGGAACTTTTGCTCCTGCACCGGTTCCTGATGTCACAACGCTCTGTAACACATCCGTCATCGCATTGGCTGCGCTCTCAGAATAAACTCTGCGTTTCTTTGTTGAGCTGGACATAACCTCATCACCATCAGCAGTTGTAATCTTTGTAATACATGTCGGCTCTCTGTAAACTCCATCGTTTTGCAGTGTAGCATAACCGGCAGCCATTTCTTCTGAAGTTGTACCTTTGGTAAAACCACCAATACATGTTGTATAATAAGTATAATCTTCATCTGTCAAATACTTAAAATTCATTTCTTCCAGATATTTCAGACAGGTCTTAGGCCCCATCTGTTCATACAGTCTCATCGTTACAACGTTACTTGACTTCTCTACGGCTCTCCGGAGTGAAATCTGTCCGGAATAAGAACCCCCTGAGTTTCGTACTCGATGCTTATCTGTTGTTGCCATCGGAGAATCATTAACTACAGATCCCGTTGACCATCCATGTTCCAATGCCGGTGCAAATACAAGCAGCGGTTTAATACTACTTCCAGGCTGTCTTGGACTTTGATATGCACGATTTAGTGTATATCCGATATTCTCCTGCTCTCTTCCTCCGACAATAGCGGTTACTTTACCAGTCTCATTATCGATACAGGTTCCGGAAGCCTGCGTTTTATAAATACCGTTTTTATCCTTTTCCGTATAGCCACTCAAAGAATCCTCAACACTCTTTTGAAGCTTATCCTGTATATCCGGATCAATTGACGTATAAATGTGATATCCCGCGCTGTAAAGTGTTCGCTTACACTCTGCATACATCTTGTCATATTCATCATCATACTTTTCTTTCTCCGCATCTGTGTCAAAATCATACTGGAACTCGAATCCCTTCTGCTTCATAATCTCCTTTGTTGCACAATGAATTACATATGTTTCAATATAATTTTTTCTTTCCTGATTCTTTTTTGAGGTTTTAACTTTAATTTCTTCATCCAGAGCTTCCTCATACTGGTCTTTACGAATCAAATTCTGTTCGTACATATCTTTGAGGATTTTTCTCTGTCTTGTCATTGTCTTATCTTTGTTGACCAGCGGATCATACATCGTCGGGGCATTTGGAACAGCACATAAAAATGCTGCTTCTGCCATTGTCAGGTCTTTCGCACTTTTATTAAAGTACCCCCTGCTGGCTGCCTCAATTCCATAATATCCATTTGCGAAATATACATTATTCAAATAAAACTCTAGTATCTGATCTTTGGAATATTTCTTCTCCAGTTCCACTGCAACAAACATCTCTTTTACTTTTCTCTGCCATGAAATCTCTCTATTTAGAAAAATTGTTCTGGCAAGCTGTTGGGTAATGGTACTTCCGCCCTGTGTTACTTCTCCTTTCTTCGCAACAAAAGATACTGCCGCACGGAAAATTCCCTTATAATCCACACCACTGTGTTTATAAAAATTTCGATCCTCTACAGAAATCATAGAAGCCACAGCATAAACCGGCAGATCCTCATACTTTAAATAATAGGCGTCTTTTTCGCCTTTAAACTTTGTCAGCTGCTTTCCATTGGTGTCATAAACGATACTTGTCTGAGATGCCCGGAACGTCTCTTCCGTCGCATTAGCAACCAATTTCTTCGCCTCGCTTCGAAGAAAGGATGTCCATAACTTTCATTCCGAAAGTAAACCAGCCGACAACGACCAGAAATAAAAAGACAATAGAAACTTTCAGAAGAATCTTTCTTTTCTTCTTTTTTTTCTTTACCTTTTTCTTTCTTTCGGGAATAAGTTTTTTGGTTTCCTTTGTTTCTTCAGCCATATTCCTTTCACCTTTCGTTCAATTTTGTTCCAAAAGACTGACTCCGAAGGATATGATCCATATTACCGGGCAGTCTCTTAAAATATATATATATTGTATCACAAAATATATCATCACTAAACTTTTTGCTTCGACATAGTTCGTTTTTGCCTGACAATTTCTAATTGGCATAACTATAAAAAATACTTCCAGCCCCTTTGAATTCTTTCTCCAAAGAATCTCTGCTAGCTTTCACTGACTCACCGCTCAGAGGATCGTAATATCTGAGATCTGACTGATTATAGCTCATCAGCAATACATAGGTTCCATTCTTTCTCTTCGCCATCACAGATCTGTTTTTGCTAATTGCATACACAATGTCTTCCATGCTGCACTCTGAATAATTGACTGCCTGACGGTCAAATACTTCAAATAACTTATCATAAGCAGAACCTTTGATCTTCTTTATCTTTTCATAGCTTGTATCTATATTCTCTGCTTGTGCCATCATTTGAATACATGCAATAGCCGTTTCATCCTTTGACTTCGCTTTGATGATCGGTATATTAGAACATCTCGCATATGTTTTAGCAATTCCTTTCTCCCAAAGATACATCTGATGATAATTAACAACAACACCTCCGCCATCTTTGGCAGCTCTTATGGCATCCTTCATATTACTGTATACACCTGACAATTTTCCTCCGGTATAAACATATGCATCCTGGTATTTATAATTATTATTCGCAAATTTTACGGAAACGTTCTCATCCCGTTCTTCTACATTTGTAGACAAGTAATTTGGTCTTGATTGAATATATACATTATCAGGAAATGATAAATATAACTGATTCAATCTTGTTCCGGTATACCCATAGACAAATACAACCTTATTTTCTGTTTTTCTCTTATAACGGACGTAACTGGTATTTGTCTTTTTATAAGTATTCCCTTTTTTCACGGAATTGGTCAAGGTTACCGTTGTTCCGTCAATCTTTGCTTCTGTAATATAACATCCGCTTTTTCCGTATTCTTTTAATATCTCACTCTTATTTCGAATCAGTACCTTTTCAAGCGGGTACATATAGGTTCCATCTTTTTGACGAACAATTTGATTCTTCTTACCGACTCCATACACAAAGTCTTTTTCAATAAACCCTATCGGACGAAGAACTTCATCATCGGCACACTTAATCTCGTACTTTTTATTATTGGATAAATTAATAACTTCCAGAGTATTCTTAGATTTATTCATGGCCAACATTCCATTCTCTGAAACGACTGCCATATCATCCGTTACATTCTTTTGCAGAACACTGCTCTCACCGGAGTCAGTATCTACCTGATAAATTGCTCCGTCCAGATAGAAATAAAATTGATCATCATCACTCAGAAATGCTCCCTTCTGAATATCATTCTGCATCATCTCATACTGAATCTGAGTTGGTATAAAAGCTAATTCGCTAATCCTTTGATCATCTGCAGAAAAGCGATATACCGAAATTCCATTTTCTCCCTCATGAACACCCCGATTCATATATCCGTACACCAGAAAGGAAATATCTCCATCCGATGTCATGTCCATAATCTGAATACCATGCTTTTGATAATTACTTCTGCTCTCTCTGTAATCTTCTCCTACAAAGGAAAAGACTTTGTGCATATTGGAATTCTGGTAATCATAATGCCAAAGTTCATTCTGCACAACAAACGCCACTTTTTTCCCGCCATCCTTGCTGATCATCTGTTTATCGCTGCTTCCGATTCCCACAAGAATTCTATTGTTGGCACGGTCAATCGTATCATACCGCATATAGGCTTCCATATTTCTCTCATAATTCAAAAGATACATTCTGTCTTTTGAATAACGGATTCTAAAGTATTCTGTCGCCTGATAATATTGTTTGGTTCCATCACTATTTTCCGCAGACAAAATATACCTTAATTCCAAAGATGTCACATTTTCAGAAATTTCCTTTACCGTCGCCGGATATATACTCTCTATCTGTGGCTGAAAACCTGCATAAGAAACTGCCTCCTGTGTAGACTGCAGATTAACATAAGACAAGTCATTCGATGTGGTTCCCTCTTTTGTTTCCATGTATTGACTGATAAATTCTGTATTTCCCTCAGACAATGCTGCCTCATGGAATTTTTCTGCAAAATGTAAACATTCTTTTAAATGAAAGCTGGTTCCATATAAAATTCTTGTAAAATACCGTATTTCATCTTCTCCCTGCTTCAGAGAGTATTCCATCAAATAGGTTTTGCCGGACTCTAAACGCTCTTCAATCTGAATGTCGGCAATTCTCTTTCCCTTTGACTTCTGAAATCCCGTATCTCCTTTATCTATAACAGTCTGATTATCTGTATCATAAATTTTGTAGCTGATAACCTCTGCCTTCTCATCAGCATCTGTCAAAGTCAATCGAATTCGGTTCTTATAGACTGGAGTAATACTGTCACGCAATAAAGAAGCATCTACATTCCCCCGGTATCCGTGAAGCTGATTAATCTCCTGACCATCTGCGGTCAATGTTAAAAGGGGTAACTTCGCCTCCGCTGTCTCTGTAACTCCTTTATTATAATTTCCCACTAAAACATAATTCCAAATCAACAGAGATACTAAAAAAATAACCCCGAAAATAGAAATTTCAATTGCCTTACTATGCCTCATTTGTTTCTCCTTTTTCCCGATATCGGACAAAGCCTCTTAGACTTCATTTTATCCGTTTTTTACCTTTTATACAACCACTTTAAGAAATCTTTAATGAATTATATTTCAGCTCCCGTATACATTAATATGAGACAAAGCGGACAAGTCCGCATCAAACTCCCTCTATCCCTCAATCTTTGAGGAACTTACTCCGCTTTGCGCGCCAGATGCAGACTGCAAAAGCAGTCATATTTCTTCTTGCATCTGGTCGCATCCTACGCGGAGCGGTTTTTTATACCATAGGGAAGTTCGGAGAACTTTCCTAATGGTATGAAAAAAGGAATGCCTCTGCATTCCTTCTTATCATTCTATCCAAACATTTTTAATTTTCTTCGATGTCGACACCGTCTATGACACATTTCTCCGCCAAGCAGAGCGAGAACCATCTGATATAACATCCGGTCTTTCTTTTGACATTCCTCTTTCTCATGATACATGACCTTATCATAAACTTTATCTGCCATTGTAAGAACACCGGTTCGATCCATATATTCATCAAACATCATGCTTCCCTCATATTCCATCTGATCACAGATATCCTCAATAAATTCGAGAATTTCTCTTGCTGTCGCAGAATACATCTTTGTCATATACTGGTAATCATTTTCATAAACTTCTTCTTCCTCTGCCATGTTTTTTCCATCAAAAATATCAGTATCAAACATCGGCAGATCACCCAATCCTTCTCTGTCAGCCATGCGTATACTCCTTTTCTATACTGATAATATCATATGACAGAGACAGTAAAAAGTTTCATAATTTATTCATCTTCCTTGCGGATACTGCGCACTTCCTCGTTAATTGCCAGCATCTTGCTGTCAAGAAAGGCCACCAGGTCGGCACATTCTTTTAGTTCCGACCGAATATAATCCGGTGCATTTCCCTCGTATTTATAATAAATCTTATGCTCCAGTGATGCCCAGAAATCCATAGCAACTGTACGAATCTGAATTTCCACTTTTGTCGGCACTACACGGTCAGACAAAAAGATCGGAACCCGTACAATCAAATGATAACTTCGATAACCATTTGGCTTTGGATTAATCATATAATCTTTCGTCTTTAATACTTCAATATCATCCTGTGATGAAATCATATCCACAATTCGATAAATATCCGGTGTAAACGAACAAATAACTCGAATCCCCGCAATATCATCAATATATTTTTGAATATTTTCTACAGTAACATCTTTTCCCTTGCGCAAAAGTTTTCTCATAATACTTTCATCACTCTTCAGTCGTGATTCAATATGTTCAATTGGATTATATTTATGTACAAATCGAAACTCATCATTTAAAATTTCGAGTTTGGTACCAATCTCTTTTAACGCAGAACGATAGAGCAGCTGAATCTGCTTATACTCGACCAGCACATCTTTTACTTCAGGTAATTCTAATTCTCTCATTCTCTCATCACTCCTTACCTTTTGTTGTAATTTCATTCTATCACTGTTACGAAGTGTATTCAATAGGATGCAATCCAAAAAAAAATCCGTGCAGCCTGCCTTGTGCGATCCTCCACAGACGTTACCTCTACAGTTAACTCAACCCAGGCACCCTCACGGCACATAGGAGGTTCTACTTAGTGCTGCTTCGTTCCCGACCTGACACGGTTCATAGATTCCTATTGCGTGAGACCCAGATATCAACGCCACTTGCAGAGGGCAGCTCTACAGAAAAAAGCCCGAAACAAACCATCACCTCTGCTATAGCGGATTGCAGAAAAAGGGTGCCGCTACCTCCCCGGCTAGCACGGAAACTTTATGACTTGATAATCTTTTGGCATCTTTCAAGATGCAGACTCTATTATACTAAATACTTTTCTTCCGGTCAATAGTATTCTTATTTTACTTGTTATTCTTATCTTACTTTTATAGATTTTGTCTTACTGTAAGAGCCGTAGTATCGTTTGCCTCGAATCTTTTTATAGGCTCTGACTTTAAAATAATACTTTTTCCCAGAAGATAATTTTTTTATACTCTTGGAGTCTTTGGTGGTTGTAACTTTTTTAGTTTTTTTGCTTCCTTTTTTTCTGTAAGAGATCTGATATCCATCTGCTCCCTTTGTCTTTTGAAAGCTGACTCTTACAGACTTACTGTAATTATTTTTTACAGAAACACCCGAAACCTTCTTAGGAACAATATAATAGTAAACTTTTCTCGTACCACGATATTTTCCTTTTCCGGTAAACACCACATAAGATGCCCCAATGGATTTTCTCTTTTTCACAGAGACCTTGTAATCTACATTTTTCTTAAGCTTCTTCCCTCCATAATAAAGAGAAATTTGAGGTTTGATTGTCTTTCCTGAATAACTCCTGATGACGGAAGATGTTTTGCAGTAACGCAAATGGATTTTGGAGGTCGGTTCCGTCACTGTATATCCCTTCAACCGCATTGTTATCTTATCAGAGTTTAAATCATACCATTTTTTCCTTTGATAAATATAACTTTGACCTTTCTTTGTTTTATTTGTAAATGAAATCCAATAAAAATCACTGCTTCCATCGTATCCGATTTTTGCAGAAGAAAGAATATCTACAACGATTGCAAAACGTTCTCCCCTAAGCATCTCTATCTTTTTCTGCAAATTAATCGTGTGGGTCCCCGCTGTTGATAAGGTTCCTGTCTGACTCAGCATTTTCTTTCCACTGGCCGGCTTTCCATTCTCGGGATTCTTATAAATTCTAACACGATATTTCACATTAGGAGACCAGGTAACCATATTAACTGCCTTTAACAATTCTCTTCTGGTACCGCTTCCTTTTTTTGCCGTATACACATTTGCAAAGCCTTGTCCCTTTTGGAATCCTGCAACCCCCGGACTGGCGGATCCATCATAAAAATAATTATACTGATAATCAGTGGACTTTACAAATTCTGCAGCAACATATTCACACAAAGTCCGGTCTTCATACGAAAGATAAAAATATCCCCCGTTTCCTTCACTGGTTCCCCAACTGTTTTTTACAATCCAGGCTCCATTATTTTTAGGTCTGGATGCACTGTTAAAGTTGTCACGACTATAATTATTATCCCAGCCTACAATTGTTACAATATGATTAGCATCCTGATTATAATCATTACAGTTATATGCTTTCCGGTCACTGCTGTAATATTTTTGGTTTTCCCAATCTTCTTCTGTTGGTGCATGATAAGCTGCCATTACTGATCCAAAAGATTTGATATAGGATTTGATCAAATCTCTTTGTGGCTGATCTCCCAGAAAATAACCATTTTTAAGAATTGCGCTGTTCCTCTGTCCCAGAGAAGAAGATAGTTTCCAGCTGCCCCGATTAAATGGTGCTGTGCTTTCATTGGCAAGTCCATACCAACCGGTCAGAGAAAGAATACTAAACATAGAATTCCCGCCTGCCATTCTCCAATCACCCGGTACTCTGGTACGGTCTCCACTCGTATTATTTAATGCGTCATTGGTTCGGTTATACATAAAATAACCCAGATGCTTTTCGGAAAAATCAACACTTGATGCCGATAAACCTTTCCTTATCATGGATGTTTCTCCAATGGATGTCAGCCCAAATGCCCAGCATAACTCTGTATTTCCCTGATTCTTTACACTCGTTACAAGACCTCGGTCTGCGGCATTATAAGAAGCCTCAAACGCTCTGCCCTTTTTTGAAGAACCGGCAGATACATCCGGAGAATCAATCTCCATATCCAGAGTATGATATCCTTTACTCTTTTGCGCGGCAGATACATTTTCAACGTTGGTTCCTGCCAGAAAAATAATGCCACTTAATAAAATTACCGAAAACTTCCTAAGTATCTTCATGTTTCACCACCTCTTTCTTTTTCTTTTTTCTTAGCTGACGAAAAAAATCTGACAGCATTTGACTACATTCTTCTTCCAAAACACCCTTTTTTATGTCTACCTGATGATTAAACTGTTCCACCTGTAATATATTTAAAACAGAACCTGCACATCCTGCTTTGGGATTCATCGCACCAATCACAACCTTTGGAATTCTTGCCTGCACAATTGCACCTGCACACATCTGACACGGTTCAAGTGTAATGTACATTGTACACTCCTCCAGACGCCAATCCCCTGTTTTCCTGCTTGCTTTTTGAATTGCTAAAAGCTCCGCATGTGCCAATGTAGTTTTTTTCTTATTTCTCTGATTATATGCTCTTGCAATTATTTTATCACCTGAGACAATTACGCATCCGATCGGCACATCTCCGGCCTCAGCTGCTTTCTTTGCCTGCCGCACTGCCTCTCTCATATACTTTTCTTCTGTTTCCACCTTCGCCCTCCTGTGTCATATTTTCAAAAATTCTCTCATACAATGAATCAAAAAGAGAGTTGGCCATTGTCTGATTATCAAAGAATCGTTTCTTATTTGTATGTATATCATCATGGAATCAAAGGCGCCAACGTAGGTTTTGCAAAAATCGAAAAGCGCCAGAAACAGCTGCGGCTTTACTTCCATGTAAAAACAAATGATAAAGCTCTAAAATACAAAATTTATTTCTATCGTTTCCGCCAGGGTACAATGGAAGGAATCCTTCTTGACGATATTCAAAGAAGTGATACTGTCATTGAATTTAAAAACAACTATCCTCTGATTGCGGAACTGGATAAAATTGATGGTTTCTTAATCTATCATTCCAATGACTATTTCTTCGGGTCCCAATGGAAAGACCGACCTATTGCCATCAGAAATTTTGTTCCATTGGATCAGAATATCCCGGAAGAACCGATTCCTGAAATTCAGGCAGAGGAACCTCAAGAACCTGCAAAATCTTCATCAAAATTGGCGGAATACATTGAAGCTCTTCAATTAGAAAAATGTGCCAAAGAAAAGCCCTGTGAAACGCCCTCGGCAGACTTTGACTGGAAGGAGTATCCCTCCTTGCTCATGCCCGCTGATTATCGCTTTTCTCCTTGCATTAAAATCCAGTTAGAAGATCTCGACCAGATTCCAAACCTCCCGGAACATATCAAAACCAATGGATTTCTTCTTTTAAATTATGGAAACTACGGTCATCTTATGTTTGCCAGAGAAAAGAACACACATAAGTATTATCTCGGAGTTCCCGGAATCTTTGATAACGAGAAATCATTTATATCAAAATTATTTGGTTTTCAATCCTTCCTTACGGTTCCTGTAAAATCTCAAAAAACAGGAAATTTTGGTTACTTTATCTTATCGGTCTAAAAGATTGCAAAGTTGTGCAAAATGTTCTAATGTTAATGCTTCTCCACGGACAGCCGCCGGAAGTCCCATTTCCTCCAGTGCTCCGGCAACCTGTTCTTTGGAGAAGTTTAACTCGCTGAAATTTTTAATTCCATTTTGAAGTGTCTTTCTTCTCTGATTAAACGACGCTCTGATCAACTGAAACAGTAATTTTTCATTAGACACTTTGATCGGCGGCTCTTTATATTTCGTCAATTTAATTACAGATGACCCTACTTTCGGCCTTGGCATAAAACAATTTGGCGGTACATTCGCCGCAATATAAGGACTGGCATAATACTGCACAGCCAGAGATAATGCCCCGTAGTCTTTAGTTCCGGGTCCCGCCTGCATCCGGTCGGCAACTTCCTTTTGAACCATTACCGTAATACTGTCAATCGGTACATGACTTTCAAACAGTCCCATAATAATCGGTGTTGTAATGTAATATGGAAGATTTGCCACAATCTTAATCGCTTTTCCGGCGTTTCTTTCTTCCACAATTTTCCCGATATCCACTTTTAAAATATCCGCATTTAAAATGGTAACATTCTTATATTCACTCAATGTTTCTGAGAGAATCGGTATCAGATTCTGATCAATCTCTACTGCCATAACTTCCCTTGCATTTTCCGCCAGATATTGTGTCATTGTCCCGATTCCCGGACCGATTTCTAATACAAAGTCGTCTTCTGTAATCTCTGCCGCACGGATAATTTTATCCAGTACATGTTCATCAATCAGAAAATTCTGTCCAAACTTCTTCTGAAAGTCAAAATTATATTTTTGAATTACTTCTATTGTACTTTTCGGATTCCCAAGTTTCACTTTGATACCTCACTCATTCGATATAATCGTCTTGCATTCTGTTCTGTAGCAGCAATTAACTCCTCTGTATCCATTCCCCGAATTGCACTGATTTCCTTTGCAATATAAGTCAGATTTAAAGAAGAATTTCTCTTCCCTCTTTTAGGTTCAGGAGAAAGATATGGCGAATCTGTCTCGAGGACCAGACGCTCCAACGGAATGTATTCTGCAACTTCCTTTAAATTTCTGGCATTTTTAAATGTTACGACTCCGCCAATGCCAATATAGAATCCCATATCCAGGAATTCTCTTGCCATCTCTTTTGAATAGGAAAAACAATGAATGACGCCGCCGATCTCCTCCGCCTTTGCTGCCTTCATCATGTCTTTTGTATCCTTTGCCGCATCTCTGCTGTGAATCACCATTGGCAGATTCACTTCTCTGGCAAGATTCATCTGAGCTTCAAACCATCTTTTTTGAATACTCCGTTCCGGCTCATCCCAGTAGTAATCCAGTCCAATCTCACCGACAGCTGCAATTTTATCTTTCTTCGCATAGGTCCGCAATTCTTCCAGATCTGCTTCTTTCATATCACCGGTTTCACTTGGATGTACTCCGACAGCACCATACATCATTGCATAACGTTCTACTGCATCCACTGTCCATCTGGAAGTTTCCATATTAGATCCTATATTCACAATCGTTCCGATTCCGTTCTCTGCCATAGAAGACAGAAGCTGTTCCCGATCTGGATCAAATTTCTTATCATCATAATGGGCATGTGTCTCAAATATCATAAAATGTCCTCTTTCTAAACTTATCCTGTTAGATTATTATATCCCACATCTGTATTTTCGTCTATGTAAAAAAAGAAATTGCCGCCCTGAATCAAATTCAAAGCGACAACTTTCTAATACACTTTTTATGAAAGCTCCAATTTACCTGTATATAACTGATAATACGTACCTTTCATCTTAATTAAGTCTTCGTGATTTCCACGTTCAATAATTTTTCCATGTTCCAGAACAATAATTGCATCACTGTTGCGGATCGTAGAAAGTCTGTGGGCGATAACAAAAACCGTACGCCCCTTCATCAGGTTATCCATACCCTTTTGAACAATGCTTTCTGTTCTTGTATCAATACTTGAAGTTGCTTCATCCAAAATTAAGACCGGCGGATCTGCAACCGCAGCTCTGGCAATAGATAGCAGCTGTCTCTGCCCCTGAGAAAGTTCTTCTCCATCTCCACTGATCATTGTGTCATAGCCATCCGGGAGCATTTTTATAAATTGATCTGCATGTGCAAGTCTTGCTGCACCATAGATTTCCTCATCCGTCGCATCCAGTTTCCCATAACGGATGTTTTCTTTGATTGTTCCCGTAAACAGATGGGTATCCTGCAATACAATTCCAAGAGATCTTCTCAAATCATCCTTTTTAATTTTGGTGATATTGATTCCATCGTAACGGATTTTACCTTCCTGAATATCATAAAAACGATTGATCAGATTTGTAATTGTCGTCTTTCCTGCCCCGGTAGAACCTACAAATGCCAGCTTCTGTCCCGGTTTCGCAAACAGACTGATATTATGGAGAATGACTTTCTCCTCATTATATCCAAAGGTCACATTTTCAAAATACACATCTCCGGTCAGTTCAGTATAAGATACAGAACCATCTGCAGAATGAGGATGTTTCCATGCCCACATTCCGGTTCTCTCCTTACATTCTGTAATCGTTCCGTCTGCATCTTTTTTGGCATTTACAAGAGTTACATATCCTTCATCCTTCTCCGGCTCCTCATCAATCAGCTCGAAGATTCTCTCTGCCCCGGCAAGCGCCATAACAATCGAGTTAAACTGCTGTGCTACCTGCATAAAAGGCTGTGTAAAACTCTTGGTAAACTGTAAATAAGATGCCATAACACCCAGGGTAATTCCGCCAATTCCCTGAACAGAAAGAATTCCTCCTAATACCGCCGTCAACACAAACTGAAGATTTCCGATATTTCCAATTACAGGCCCCATCATATTAGCAAATTTATTTGCCTGAGCCGCACTTTCAAACAGATTCTCATTTAACTGATCAAACTCTTCTTCTGATTTGCGTTCATGGTTAAATACCTTGACAACACGCTGTCCATTCATGCGCTCTTCTACAAATCCAGTCACATCTGCCAACGACATCTGCTGCCGCACAAAGTATTTTCCGCTGTTCCCTCCAATTGCCTTCGTTACCAGAAGCATAACTCCGATAATTACCACTGCCAGAATCGTCAGAAGCGGACTCAAAACCAGCATGGAAATAAATGTAACAATAATTGTAAAGAAAGACATCAATGCCTGTGGAATCGCCTGGCTGATCATCTGTCGCAAGGTATCTGTATCATTGGTGTAAAGACTCATAATAGAGCCATTTGTATTCTGATCAAAATAACGGATCGGCAGAGTCTGCATATGTTCAAACATGTCATCTCGAACTCGTTTTAACACACCCTGGCCAATGTAAACCATCATTCGTGTATAAATGAAAGTGGAAATCACTCCCATTAAAAATATGCAGCCAAGCACTGCGATCGCCTGATAGAATGAAGAAAAGTCCGGATTCGTTTCTCCAATCAGCGGAATAATAAAGTCATCCAGCAAAAATTTTAAAGATAGAGAGACAGAAATTGAAGCAACTGCACTGAGCAAAATACATACAAACACAAGAATAAATTGTATTTTATAAGTCTCCGTCACATACTTTAACAGACGTTTTGCTGTTTTTAAGGTATCTTTTGAAACTCCCTGTTTTTTATTCATCCTCGTTGCCTCCTTTCACCTGTGACTCATAAACTTCTCTGTAAATATCATTTGTTTTTAGCAATTCCTCTGAAGTTCCAACACCCATGATCTTTCCTTCATCCAACACGATAATCTGATCTGCATCTTCTATAGAAGAAACTCTCTGAGCAATAATAATTTTTGTTGTATTTGGAATTTCTTCCCGGAATGCCTTACGGATCAGTGCATCAGTCTTTGTATCAACTGCACTGGTAGAATCATCCAAAATTAAAATTTTCGGTTTCTTTAATAATGCCCGGGCAATACAAAGCCTCTGTTTCTGTCCTCCTGACACATTATTTCCACCCTGAACAATCATTGTGCTGTATCCTGCCGGAAATTCCTGAACGAATCCGTCAGCCTGAGCCAGTTTACAGACTCTCTGAACTTCTTCATCGCTGGCTGTCTCATCTCCCCAACGAATATTCTCGTAAATGGTTCCGGAAAACAATACGTTTTTCTGAAGAACCATAGATACCTGATCTCTTAAAACTTCCAGATTGTAATCTCTGACGTCTACACCACCTACTTTTACACTTCCTTCTGTGACATCATACAATCTTGGAATCAACTGTACCAACGTAGATTTAGAACTTCCCGTTCCTCCGATAATACCGATTGTCTGTCCTGATTTAATATGAAGATTCACATCTTTGAGAGACAGGTTTCCTCCCTCACCGGCATAACTGAAATTCACATGATCAAAAATAATCTCTCCATTTGGAACTTCCATTACTGCATCATCTTTATCATGCATCTCCGGCACTTCGGTTAATACTTCTGTAATACGGTCTGTGGATGCCTCAGCAATCATAATCATAACAAATACAAACGTTACCATCATCAGTGACATAAGAATCTGCATTGCATAAATAATAATGCTGGTAAGCTCTCCGGTTTCCATAGTTCCCGTAATAATACTGCGTCCTCCGATAATAACCAACATTATAACTACAATATACATAGTGAACTGCATTACCGGTGAATTCCATGCAACAATCTTCTCTGCCTTCGTAAACAAATCATATACATATTTTGAAATACCGTGAAATCTGGAAATTTCATGATCTTCTCTGACGAAAGCTTTCACAACACGAGAAGCATTGACATTTTCCTGAACAGAATTATTCAAAATATCATATTCATCAAATACCTTAATAAAATGAGGATGAGCTTTTTTTGCAATAAACAACAAAGTTCCTCCCAGCAACGGAATAATGATCAAAAAGAGCAATGCCGTCTTTTTATTGATCATCCAAGTCATAATCCATGACATAACAACCATAATCGGAGCTCTTGCCAGCAGACGGATACTCATCATATATGCCATCTGAATATTAGTAACATCCGTTGTCATACGTGTTACCAGACCTGATGTAGAAAACCTGTCAATATTTTTAAAAGAGAATTCCTGCACCTTATAAAAAATATCATGGCGCAAATTCTTTGCATAACCTGCTCCTGCAACCGCAGCTGTATTTCCCGCTGCAATACCAAAAGCCAACGCAAACATTGCCATAAGAACAAGAATGATTCCACGCTGAATAATATACGTGAGATTTCCATGTTCAATCCCTACATCAATAATCTTTGCCATCTCCATTGGAATTAAAACTTCCATTAATACTTCGAGAATAACCAAAACCGGAGCCAGTACAGACTGTTTTTTATATTCTCGGACGGATCTTAAAAGGGTCTTATTCATCTTTTTTTACTACCTCCTTACTATCTTGCGCAAGATTAGAAAACATCTGGCACATTACGGCCTTACATATTTCCACATTCTCTTCACTAATACCTTCCACCAGCTTTTTTTCTGTCTTCTGGATATTTTTCAATATATCGCTTCTCAATGCCTCTGCCTTTCTGGTTGGAATAATTCGCTTCAGCCTTCCATCCTGAGGCGCACATTCTCTGAGAATAAATCCGTTTTTCTCCATAAGTTTTAAAATTCCCGTAACCGTAGATTTTCTGACCTGAAATTCTTCTTCTATATCTTTTTGATAAAGATCTCTGTGCAGAGTCTCTAAAAGAATAAATTTCAACACGTGTTTTTGCATAACCGTCAGACCATCGTCAATAATATCATCTACAGTCTGACTGCGCTTCATCTGGTGGGATAACATGTGAATCAATCTCCCCATATGTATTCTTTTTAGTCGATGTTCTATATCCTGCATCCTTTCATCTCCTTTAATTTTAGTTAGCTTCCTAACCTTTTTAGTATTATACGCATGTTGTTTTGTATTGTCAATACTCTTTTTTGTTTTGTATTTGACCTGTCATTGCATTTGGGAATGTTTTCTAGTATAATTATTCTGGAAGCTATAATTGCCGAAGAATTGTTTGATTTTTACAGAATTCGGTATAAATGTAAGGAGGAATTACTTATGGCAACATGGAACAATCTTGATACTCTGGCATCTTACAACAAACTTGCCGGTATGAAAAAACGTGTAAACATTGTAGAAGCAATGTCTGGTGAAGAGGGTGCAGAACGTGTCGCCCGTTACAGTTCACCTATGGCTGCTGATATGAGTTTTAATTACGCTGCAAAAGAAGTAGACGATACAATTCTCGAAGCCCTTGCTGAACTCGCCGATGAAGCTCAGCTTGTTGAGAAATTTGAAGAACTGTACAATGGTGCCATCATTAATACTGGAGAGCAGCGTCTGGTTCTTCATCATCTGGCACGCAGACAGCTTGGTAATCCGGTAATCGTTGATGGTGTGGACAAACGTGAGTTTTATGCTGAACAGCAGAATAGAGCTGCTGAATTTGCAAACAAAGTTCACGCAGGTGAAATTACAAATGCAGCCGGTGAGAAATTTACAACGGTTGTACAGATCGGTATCGGTGGAAGTGATTTAGGTCCCCGCGCCTTATATCTTGCTCTTGAAAACTGGGCAAAAGCAAATAATACATTAAAAATGGAAGCAAAATTCATCAGCAACGTTGATCCTGATGATGCAGGAGCTGTTTTGAATGCTGTAGATCCTGCACGTACATTATTTATTGTCGTATCAAAATCCGGAACAACTCTGGAAACCCTTACAAACGGTCAGTTTGTAAAAGACGCTTTACAAAAAGCCGGTGTAGATCCTTCCAAACATATGCTTGCTGTAACAAGTGAAACTTCTCCTTTGGCGAAGAGTGATGAATATCTTGATGCTTTCTTTATGGATGATTTTATTGGAGGTCGTTATTCTTCTGTATCCGCTGTTGGAGGTGTTATTCTCTCCCTTGCATTCGGACCTGAAATCTTTGCAAGAATTCTTGACGGTATGGCAGAAGAAGATAAACTTGCAACAAATAAAGATATATTAAAGAACCCTGATATGTTAGATGCCCTGATTGGTGTTTACGAGCGTAATGTTCAGGAATATCCTTCTACCGCAGTATTACCATACTCTCAGGCACTGAGCCGTTTCCCTGCCCATTTACAGCAGTGTGACATGGAATCTAACGGTAAATCTGTAAACCGTTTCGGAGAACCTGTAAATTATGTAACCGGACCAACAATCTTCGGAGAACCTGGTACCAATGGACAGCATTCTTTCTATCAGCTGCTCCATCAGGGAACTGATATTATTCCATTACAGTTTGTCGGTTTCAAAAAGAGCCAGATCGGCATGGATGTAGTTATTGAGGATAGTACAAGCCAGCAGAAATTATGCGCCAATGTAGCTGCTCAGATTATTGCATTTGCATGTGGTAAAAATGACGAAAATCTCAATAAGAAATTCGATGGTGGACGTCCTTCCAGCATCATCATCGGAGATCAGCTGACTCCTGAATCATTAGGCGCATTATTAGCTCACTTTGAGAATAAGATTATGTTCCAGGGATTCTTATGGAATGTCAACAGCTTCGACCAGGAAGGTGTTCAGCTTGGAAAAGTTCTTGCAACCAGAGTTCTTGCTCACGACACAGATGGTGCACTGAAAGCCTTCAGTGATTTATTAGATATTTAGATTAATCTAAATTGACATTAAAGAGCCGATCATTTCTGCTTTTAAAGTTGAGTAGAAATGACCGGCTCTTTTATTTTTCTTGTTGGATTATCCATGGCAGCCATTTGTCAGGGGCTGAAATTTAATTATGGCTACCGGCGCCCTTTGCGGCGCTTTCGTTTTCTTCTTCTTGCCCTTCTTTTTCGTTCCAGCTCAATTCTCTTTTTAATATAGAGAAGCACCAAAACTCCCACTAAAACAAAAATCCAATGTTCCTTCAGATTCTGTACCAGTGTCTTTAACCAACTGCTATCTGCTGCTTCCAGTAATTTTTTCTCATTATTAATTTTTCCTGTACTTTTAAATTTTGAAGAAAAATCATAATTCTTATTTACATAATCATACAGTTTAATGCTGTCGTCATAAGCAGTGGCAGAATTTTTACTTTTTAAAATTACACATGTAACAACTCTGTCCTGAATGGTTGCATAGGTCACCAGAGTGCCTCCTGCTGCTATCGTATACCCTGTTTTTCCGCCGAGGCATGGCTCATAATAGTATTCACTTTCTTTACGGATCATACGATTTCCATTGATCCATGTCCTGGTATTCTGAGTCAGATTTGTTGCAGGCTGTTCATATTTTACTGTCCCCATGATCTCACGAAGCTTTTCATTCTCATATGCCGCCTGTGCAATCTTAACCATGTCTTCAGCCGTTGTATAATGATTCTTGTCATGTAAACCGCTGGCATTTACAAAATTCGTATCCGTACATCCCAATTCCCGGGCTTTGTCATTCATGATCTGCGCAAATCCTGAAAGACTGCCTCCGACTTCATAAGCCAATCCATGAGCTACATCATTTGCAGAATGAAGCATCATAACATAAAGACTTTCTTCTACAGTCATTACTTCCCCTGATTTTATGTATGCAGCACTGCTCCCGGACTCGATAGATAATAATGCTTCCTGCGAAAACTTTACCGTGTCATCCAGACTTCTATTTTCCAGAACAACCAGAGCTGTCATGCATTTTGTAATACTTGCCGGATAATGTCTGACCCCTGAGTTCTTTTCATATAATATCTCACCGGTTTCTACATCCGCTACAATGGCAGATTCTCCTATAGTTTGGGGAGCATTTTCTTTTGCCGAAACCTGATGTGAAAAAAACAGACTAACTAATACAACATTCCATATTCCTAAAATAATCCATATTTTTTTCATTGTTTCTCTCTTTACCAATAATTTCTTTTTGAATTTGCTTTTAATTTTACAGTGTTTCCATTGACTGACAGACATCGAATACTTCTTAGAAAACTTGACATTCTGCTGTATCCGTAATCCTTAATACTAAATCCGCTGTGACGGTTTTTTAGTTCCAGTGTAATTGCAGACAAATTATCCAGTGAACCGCCGTTTTTCTTTACAAATTGAATTACCTCATGTTCGATAGTTTCTCTGCTGGTGAGTTCTTTATATTCTACATAACAGTTGGTATCTTCCTGACGAAGGATAAATGTATCCATTTCCTCATCAATTAATACGCTTAACTTAGTATATCCATAGTTTCGCACATCAAAATCCGAATATTTTTCATTTAAACGGCTGCCTATGATTCCGAGATCAATCGGTTCTTTTCCGTTTTCACTGAGCATATCTGCCACTGTCTTTTCAATCTCCTCTAAAGTAGTTACATTGGCAATCTCGCTGGTTTCTATGGTCTCCTCCTTATCTTCATCCTTATCCTGCTCACAAATTAAATTTAAATGAATAAATTTATTACATGCTCTGGTAAGTGCCACAGGAGTTTTAGATTCCCCCATTCCAACCACATACATATGCTCTTCTCTGAGCCTCATCGCTAATCTCGTAAAATCACTGTCACTGGTTACAAGACAAAAACCATCTACCTTCTTCCCGTACAGAAGATCCATCGCATCAATAACCATTGCCATATCCGTAGCATTTTTTCCTGATGTATAAGAAAACTGCTGCACCGGAATAATGGAATACTCTAATAACAATTCCTCTTTCCATCCATTCGATTTTGACCAGTTTCCGTAAATTCTTCTGCAAGAAGCAAACCCATAGGCTTCTAACTCATGAAAAATAATCGGCGCATATTTCGGACTGATATTATCCGCATCAATTAGCACTGCAAATTGATTTTTTTCCTCTTCCAACATAAATATTCCCCCTTCTCTGCAATTCTGTTTTGAGCACATCCCAATTTTGGCTCATTACTATTAGGACAAAGCGGACAAGTCCGCATCAAACTCCCTCTATCCCTCAATCTTTGAGGGACTTACTCCGCTTTGCGCGCCAGATGCAGACTGCGCAAGCAGTCATATTTCTTCTTGCATCTGGTCGCATCCTACGCGGAGCGTTTATTAATTCATAGGACGAAATTTCCTATGAATTAAAAAAAGGATATACCCTCTTGGATATATCCTCTAATATAAGCGGGTGATGGGAATCGAACCCACGTGATCAGCTTGGAAGGCTGGAGTTCTACCATTGAACTACACCCGCATGTCCTAACGACAAGTAATACTATACCACCATAAAAAAGAAAATGCAAGTACTTTTTTAATTTTTTTTAAATTTTTTCTCACTCCGGTTTTACTCATAAAATTCTCTCCATTGGAATAAACTGTTACAAAAAGGTCAGGAGCCTTCAATGATTAACTATATATGGAGTTTTTTGATTCTCTCCGGATTTATTGTCGGCAGCTTTACCGGCAAGATGACTGCTATATCCGACAGTATTTTATCTTCCTCCAAAGAAGCAGTTGAATTATGTATTTTAATGTTCGGCATCGTAGGATTATGGTCTGGCATTATGAATATTGCCTTATCTCTCGGAATTACAAAAAAACTTGAAAATCTTCTCTCTCCTCTGCTTTCTTTCCTTTTTCCAAATCTCCATAATAAGAAAGCAAAAGAATATATCAGTACAAATATCGTTGCAAATATGTTAGGACTCGGCTGGGCTGCCACTCCCTCCGGTTTAAAAGCCATGAAAGAGCTTCAGAAAGACAATTCCAAAAAAGATACTGCTACAAACGAAATGTGCTCATTTCTGATTTTGAATATTTCATCTCTGCAGCTTATTCCGATTAATATTATTGCTTACCGCAGTCAATACGGATCTGTTCATCCAACTGCCATATTGCTGCCGGGGATTATTGCCACATTTTGCTCCACCCTCGCCGGCATACTCTATATTAAATGGAAGGATCGAAAACAATGATTACTTATATTGCAAATTTAATTCTGCCTCTCTTTATCTTTACATTAATTCTGTACGGAACGATTAAAAGAAAAGATATTTATACCCCATTTATCGAAGGAGTTTCTGACGGTTTTAAAATTGTACTGGAGATTGCCCCTACATTGATTGCTCTGTTTTTTGCCATCCAGATTTTTCGCTCTTCCGGTGCACTTGATCTTCTTATCGGTTTTTTAAGTCCTCTCGGCTCTGCACTGCAAATTCCAAAGGAAGTTCTCCCTGTGATCTTTGCAAAGCTTTTTTCCGCTTCTGCTGCCACAGGATTTCTTCTGGATATTTTCAAAACTTCCGGCCCCGACTCCATTGCCGGTTTAATGTCCTCCATCATTCTAAGTTCCACAGAAACCTGTTTTTATATTCTCTCTGTATACTCTTCTTGTGTGAATATAAGAAAAACCCGTTATGCACTGCCGGGAGCTCTATTTGCAACCTTCACGGGAGTTATTGTTTCTGTCATTCTAACATATGCATTTGTTCATTAACCATTCACTTCCTAAATGCAATAATCACCGGAAGTGCCAAAAGACACATTCCGGGATTATAAGCAGTCGCCAAGGTCGCGGGCAAGCCCGGACTTTGGCTCGTCACTATTATAAAAAAAGAATCCCCATCACTGAGATTCTTTTTTTATTACCGCTGTGATTTGCAGTTTTTAACTTTTTTGTTTGAAGTAGTCATGAAAATATTGCATGACTTTCACAAGCATCTTCTGTTCAGGCTCGCTTAAAGAATCTAATAACCCTTGTATCATCTGCTTATGAAACTCTCGATGATGATTGTAAGCATCTCTCCCCTTTTTTGAAAGAGAAATATAAACCACCCTTCGATCTTTCTCACTGCGTTGTCTTATAACATATCCCTTTTTTGAAAGATTATTCATTGCAGTTGTTAGAGTACCTACGGTGATATTAAGATCCCTTGCAATAGAGGACATATTTTTAGGCTGTTTAATGCCGATTGCATCAATAATATGCAGATCCTTATTTGAAATATCCCGGTATTCTTCTGTAATCACAGCCTTCTCTTCTTCATAGGATATTCCATGAAACAAGTCTACTACCATATTATTTAAATGATCCTTATCCACGCAGTTATACCCCTTTCTAATCTTTCATTTTACTGTTTTTATTAATTACCGGAATTCTCCACTTCCAGATTGTGGGCTTCCCCAATAACCTTTGCCAGTGCTTCTTTTGCCTGTGTCGGAAGCGCATTGAATCCTCCGTCTTCAACATCTTTCTCAAAAATAAAGTTCAGACGATCTGTCAGTCTTGCTTTTACATGCTCCACATAATTCATGTCACTAAAATCCGGAACATAGCCTTCTATTTCCAGGAATTCCATTGATGTAAATGGTCCCCATTGTTTAAAGTCCGCTGTGCCTTCTACAACCTGTTCAATGGCTGAAATAGTAGTTGCCGGAGTAATATCTTTTCCCATAAAATCACCGGTATTGATGATATAACAAGCTACATTTCTTTCCTTCACAAGTGTACGGAATTTTTTATAATCATTTACCAATGGATAGGTACGGAACGGATTCGCATACGGTTCTAATACCAGACGATTCGGATCAACTCCCGGCGCCAGACGCTCTGCTGTAGAACGTTTTGTTGCAAGTGTTGCCCCCATAACAGAAGCCAGCGATGCACCGTTAATTTTAACCAACGGCGGAATCGTAGGATCTTTCATAATCCAGAAAATTGCATCTACCGCGTCATTAATTCGATCAACACGGTTCGGTGACCATAATTTGGATTTAATTGCACGACCATTTCCATTTCGAATATCTTCTGTCACAAGTACAATCTTTCCTTCGCTATCTCTTGTAGCGGAACAATTCTGAGCAGTCAGCAGATATTTATTATCCGGAGATCCTGTCGGATAATCCGCTGTTTTATCAAAATATGTAGGTTCCATGGCAATAGATGCCCCGGTGTTTGTATTGATAATAAACGCATCATCGTGAAGAACCGTAACTGATTCATATTTATTGTCATGAGTTGCATGTGTTAAAGTTGATTTTCCGGAACCTGATAATCCAAAGAATGATGCAACAAAATGATTTCCATCAGCCATCTTAAATTCCTTCTGACCGCCATGGCAGGAAGCATATCCGTTGCGGTTCGCAATCGCCCAGGCAATTGTCAAAGTTCCTTTTTTATGTTCTCCAAAATATTTCATTCCAAGAAGTGCAGCACAGTTGGCATCTGTATTAAAATAAGTCAATCCCAGAGGATGATCCTCGTGGCTCCATTGAGGATCGGAGAAAATATAAATATCTGTCTCGTCTCCAATCGGCTGAGAATTCTTATACATCTCATTGTATTCTTCGTTCATATACTGGAAATTTAACATCCATGAATACAGAATATTTTCTTCTCCTTCCGGAATCAGCAAATGCGCTTTTACCATAAATTCCGGATCCAATCCGATGTAAACCTGAGCATGATACATTGTAGACCATCTGGTATCATAAACTGCATCCATAACCTTTAAATCCAGGTCATTTGTATCAACTCCCGGTTCTCCTGCTATTCTTCTTGCAGCGGCACAACGTCCCGTAACAGAACCATCATTAAACAAAAGGACTTTGGAACCTTCCTCAAGACCAATCTTCTCTGGCTCAAATACCGGCATATCCGTTATAATAGTTCCAGGAGAATTCTGGGCTAATTCATAAGCCTGTTTTACATCCTTTACTTCTACAACATTATTTCCATAAAATGCTGCTTCGATAATGGATCTGGTCTTTGAAAACCCCGGTTTTCCTTTTCCAATTTCCTCATGTTTGTAATAAGCTTTTGTTGACATAAGTTACTCCTCCATTCATAGGTTTTTCTCGATGCGCTTTTTTAAAATGTCGAAACTGCACGGGCCTGCATCTAAAATCATTGTGTGGTACGCTTTTAAGCTATATTTTTTACCTGCTTTTTTCTTATAAAAGGATAACAGATCCTGAAATTCCTGATATCCAATGTAATAAGAAAGATAATTTGCAGGATCTTCAACAATTATCTCAAAAAGTTCATCTGCCTGCGAAGAATCAATTCCATACTTTTTTAAATAATTTCTGGTATCTTCTTTTTTCCATCCCTCGTAGTGAATTCCGAAGTCTGCTCTGGAACAGATGGCTAAATTGTACTCATACATCGTTATATTTAATTCTGCGACAATGCTATGATCTGCTCCGGTTTCAATCGTGTTGTAACTCCATCCTTCTACATAGGATGCCCATCCTTCTGTATACCCGGGATAATTTAGAATGTAACGAATTGGTGCCTCTTTTTTTGCCGCATAATAAACATTCTGATACAAATGCCCCGGATATCCTTCGTGGGCGAGAGTCGAATACAGACTCACCGCATCATCGGTCTGAGATTTATTAATATAAATTACATTTTCCTTATAGGCGTCAATTGCCGGAACCATATAAAATGCCGGACTTGCATCCTTTTCCATAGATGCGTGGACATATTTCACCTGATAATTGACCTTTGGCGCTTTCGGATAATACTTTACCATTTTTTTCTTAAGCTTTTGAATAATGGTTCGGGGATTTTTTTCTACATAAGACTCCCAATCCTGATTTATGTATTCTTCTACTGCCTGGGGATATCGACTCTGTAAACTCTGAATATTCCTCATACACTCAATAATATTCGAGTTTGTATCTTTCACCATATCACGAACTGTACGTTTGGAACCTGTTTTTGCACGAACCAACGCTTCATAATAATTGCGTCCCGACTTTAAATAATAAAGTCCCGCCGTATTTTTTCCATTGCCCTTGAGATTTTTAAGACTCTGCGCTAATTTTTCATAAGCAGGAATGACTTTACTCTGTACAATTTTGCGATTCTTTTCTATATAGTGCTGTTTCTTTTTCTGATCTAACCCGTTTATTGTCCCGATCCGCTGCTCAAATGTTCCAAGAAGCATATTATCCTCCCGGCGTTTCGTGAAACCTTCAATCTGAGCAATTACCCGATCCACTCCTTCATCCGACATAAATAAGCCTCTTTTTATTCTTTCTTTTTCATATCGAATCAGGGATTCAAAATAGTCACCAACCTGTGACAACATTTGAAAGTATGACGGAATATCTTTTTCTTCTCTTAGGCGATACTCACTAAATGTAATCAACAGCTGTGCCTGCTGTCCCGAGTTGGAGCCTAACACAGATGTATAGTAAGGAAAATCTGCTATCTTCTCCTGTGTTTTCAGATAATCTTTCAACACATCGTATGTATCCTGCTGGCTTTGGGAAAGCTTTTGCCGGTCAAATTGCTGCAGTCTTTTTCGCTCCTTTTGAATCTGTTTCTCTTCTTGTTGTATCTCATCAAAATCAATAGGTTCTAAAGACTTTTTTTGATCTTTGATTCCGTAGTCTTCCGGATTTTCGAGCGTATAGTGAAGATTAATTCCATTGTCTGTGACTTTGTCTTTAAAAATATCCGACACATATTGATCAAACTTCTTTTGTACCGATATATCTGGCTTCCCGGCCTCTGTGCTGCTGCCCTTATAAGAATCTCCGAAAGACGAATTAAATCTTCCGCATCCTGAGACAGTCACAGATATTGCCATACAAAACGACAACACCCTGATCGGTATTTTTTTCATAAATGCTCCCTTCCTTGAACGAATCAAACATCTGCTTACTATTATACTATTTTTTGGAGAAAAAAAATAGACTAACCTGAAAAGATGTACTATAATTAGAAACAGAAACAAAAAAATCGGAGGATTATTTATGAGTAAAACACCATATTATATTACAACTGCAATTACTTACACTTCCGGAAAACCTCATATTGGAAATACTTATGAGATTATTCTGGCAGACAGCATTGCACGATATAAAAGAATGGAAGGTTATGATGTTTTTTTCCAGACAGGAACCGATGAACATGGACAGAAAGTGGAATTAAAAGCTGAAGAAAAAGGTGTCACACCAAAAGAATTTGTTGATGATGTGGCAGGTGAAATCCGCAGAATCTGGGATTTAATGAACACTTCCTATGATAAATTTATTCGTACTACTGATGCAGACCACGAAAAGCAGGTTCAGAAAATCTTTAAGAAGTTATATGAAAAAGGCGATATTTATAAAAGTGAGTATGAAGGACTTTACTGTACTCCTTGTGAATCCTTTTTTACAGAGAGCCAGCTTAAAGATGGAAAATGTCCTGACTGCGGACGTGAAGTACAGCCTGCAAAAGAAGAGGCATATTTCCTAAAATTAAGCAAATACGCAGACCGCTTAATTGAACATATTAATACACACCCTGAATTTATTCAGCCGGAATCTCGTAAAAATGAGATGATGAACAACTTCCTGCTGCCGGGACTTCAGGATCTTTGTGTTTCCAGAACATCCTTCAAATGGGGAATTCCTGTTGATTTTGATGAGGGACATATCGTTTATGTATGGCTTGATGCTCTGACAAACTATATTACAGGAATCGGTTATGACTGTGACGGAGAAAACAGCAGCCAGTTTGAGAAACTTTGGCCTGCCGATCTGCACCTGATCGGAAAGGACATTATTCGTTTCCATACAATTTACTGGCCTATTATTCTAATGGCACTGGATCTTCCTCTTCCAAAACAGGTATTCGGACATCCATGGCTGCTTCAGGGTGACGGCAAAATGAGCAAGTCTAAAGGAAATGTTCTATATGCAGATGATCTGGTAGATTTCTTTGGAGTAGATGCAGTACGTTATTTCGTACTTCACGAAATGCCTTTTGAACGTGACGGCGTTATTTCATGGGAATTGATGGTTGAACGCATGAATTCTGATCTTGCCAATATTCTTGGAAATCTGGTAAACCGCACGATTTCCATGTCCAATAAATACTTTGATGGAATTGTTGAAGACCGTGGTGTCACCGGAGAATATGATGATGATCTGAAATCTGTCGTAACTGCAACAAGAGATAAAGTTGCTGACAAGATGAAAGATCTTCGAGTTGCCGATGCAATAACTGAAATTTTCAATTTATTCCGCAGATGCAACCGTTATATTGATGAAACTATGCCATGGGCACTTGCAAAGGATGAATCCCAAAAAGATCGTCTTGCAACGGTTCTTTATCATCTGGTAGAAGGAATCACTGTGGGAGCTTCCCTGCTAGAGCCATTCATGCCTGAGACTTCTCAGAAAATTATGGATCAGATGAATACTTCTGCGATTGATTTTGAACATCTCGCATCTTTCGGAAACTATACAAGCGGAACAAAGGTTACCGAAAAACCTGAAATTTTATTTGCACGACTGGACGAAAAAGAAGTTCTTGAAAAGGCTCAGGAATTAATGGATGCTCAGGCTAAAGCTGCCTTAGGTGAACCAGTCATTGATATTGATCCAAAAGATGAAATTCAATTTGACGACTTCATGAAAATGCAATTCCAGGTTGGAGAGATTATTGCTTGCGAAGAAGTAAAGAAATCCAAAAAATTACTATGTTCTCAGGTAAGAATCGGAAGTCAGGTAAAACAAATTGTTTCCGGAATTAAAGCTTATTACAAACCAGAGGAAATGGTCGGTAAAAAAGTTATGGTTCTGGTAAACTTAAAACCGGCAAAACTTGCAGGTGTAATGTCCGAAGGAATGCTTCTGTGTGCAGAAAATGAAAAGGGTGAACTTGCCTTAGTCGTTCCTGAAAAAGATATGCCATCGGGTGCTGAAATTTGTTAAAGTTCCGTTTTCATTTCCTTAGATTAAATAACTAAAGCGTTTGACAAGCAGATTTCGGTATGCTATGGTTTATTTATACGAAATTGATTGACAATTTTTAAGGAGGTTTACACATGAAAAGCACAGGCATTGTAAGAAGGCTTGACGAACTTGGAAGAATTACGTTACCGATTGAATTACGTCGCAACTTTGATGTAAACGAACGTGATCCTCTTGAAATATTTGTAGATGACGATAAAATCATTTTGAAGAAATATAATCCTGCAGATATTTTTACCGGAGAAGATATGGACGATCTGGTTGACTACAAAGGAAAGAAAGTTTCTAAAAAATCAATTATTGAATTAGCAAAACTTGCAGGACTAAAAGTTTCTGAGTAAAACTAAGACTACGACAAAAGGTATGGATATAATATCCATACCTTTATTCTTTCTCCTGTTCATCCAGCAGCTGCTGATAAATTTCTCTTTTGCCTACTCCTCTGTCTTTTGCTACAAGCTTCATCGCTTCTTTCCTGGAATGCCCCTGATCCATATAACGTTTCATATGTTCATCCAGCGGTATTTTCCGAAATTCTTCTTGATTTTCTTCTTTTATTTTCTGAAAAGACATCCCTTCTATAATTAAAACACATTCTCCTTTTGGCGGATTTTCTCTGTGATATTCCAGGACCTCTTTTATCGTTGATAAAAAGACCGATTCATGGCGTTTTGTCAATTCTCTGCATAAAGTCATTGAACGGTCTCCAAGAGCCTCCAGAAGCTCCTCCAGTGTCTTTATCAGACGGTGTGGTGCCTCGTAAATGATCATTGTTCTCGTCTCATTTTGAAGACTCTCAATAATCTCTCTTCGCTCCTTTTTTTCTGATGGAAGAAATGCCTCGAAACAAAATCTTCTTGTGGGCTGTCCGGAAACAATCAATGCATTCACTAATGCACAGGCACCCGGAAGAGCTGTTACAGTGATTCCTGCCTCATGACACTGCCTGACTAATTCTTCCCCGGGATCTGAAATTCCAGGCGTACCCGCATCCGTAATCAGCGCAATATTTTTTCCCTCCAGAAGCTGTTTTACAAGAACCTTTGCCTTTTCCACCCGATTATATTCATGGTAGCTGGTCATCTTCGTTTTTATTTGAAAATGATTCAGCAGTTTGATACTGTGTCTGGTATCTTCTGCCGCAATCAAATCCACTTCTTCCAGCGTATGAATTACACGAAATGTTATATCTTCAAGATTTCCTATCGGTGTTGCACATAAATACAAAATTCCTGCCATTACATTTCCTCCCGTTCCATTCCATAAATCTTATATATTTCATCTGTATACTGATTGGGTGCCTTATAAACAACCAACGGAGGTTCTATAACCATTCTTGATTTTCCGCCTTTCACAGCCTCCAATAAAAAAATATTGGATTCTTTCTCCTGATACGGATGAACAAATCGGATTCTTTTTGGTTCAAGTCCATCCTTTGACAACTGATTTAATATTTCTGCCAGCCGGAAACTGCGATGTACCAGAAAAAGTTTTCCCCGGTTTTTTAATAACTTCCTGGCGGCATCTGATATATCTGAAAATGTACACAGAATTTCATGTCTTGCAACTGCTTTTGTATCTGATGGATTTACAAGACCATGCTGTCCAATCATATATGGAGGATTGGATGTGATTACATCAAAACTGTCATGTGAAAAAATCGCAGAAGCTTCTTTAATATCCCCTTCCACGATTTCTATTTTTGATTCCAGATGGTTTAATTGTACACTTCTCTTTGCCATCTTTGCCATCTCGGACTGAATCTCCAGTCCTGCAAGATAAGATGCCTTTGTCTTGGCTTCCATTAAAATTGGGAGGATTCCGGTACCTGTTCCCAGATCCAGAACTCTCCCTCCATCTCTCACAGACGCAAAGTCAGATAAAAGAACTGCATCCATTCCAAAACAGAATCCCTGTTCTTTTTGTATGATCCGATATCCTTTGATTCCAAGATCATCAATTCTTTCTCTTTCCATGTCCCTTACATCCTTGACATCCCTGTCTTTTCCTTCTCATTAATAAATCATCAATCTTATATTCCTGGATTTCTTTATCGCCATTCTCATCTTCTACAATTAATTTGACTTTCTGACGTAAAATATCCACTCTCTGTACTTCTCCTACAGTGCCGTCTTTTGCTTTTAATTTCTCTCCGATATTCGGAAGTTTGCTATTGAGATATTCATAAGTTTCCTGCTCGTTTTTCAGACAACACATTAATCTTCCACAGACTCCTGAGATCTTTGTCGGATTGAGAGAAAGATTCTGCTCTTTTGCCATCTTAATAGATACGGGAGCAAACTCGGAAAGAAATGTATTACAACATAATTTTCTTCCACAAATTCCCATTCCTCCCAGCATCTTTGCCTCATCACGAACTCCGATTTGACGAAGCTCAATTCTTGTTCGAAATACTGCCGCCAGATCCTTTACAAGCTCGCGAAAATCGACTCTTCCATCTGCTGTAAAATAAAACAATACTTTATTATTATCAAAGGTATATTCCGTGGATACCAGTTTCATATCCAGACCATGTTCCCGGATCTTTTTTAAACAAACCTGATAGGCTTCCTTTTCCTTCTGGCGATTTTTCACCGCTTTTTCATCATCTTCTTTTGTTGCGATTCTTATTACAGGCTTCAGTTCGTCTCCGATACATTTCTCTTTGACTTCTCTTCTCTCAGCTACAACAGTTCCGTATTCAATCCCACGAACGGTTTCTACAATTACATGGTCTCCCATACGCACTTCAAATTCCTTCGGGTCAAAAAAATAAATCTTGCCTGCTGTACGGAACCGTACGCCAATTACCTCTACCATACTTTACCATTCTCCTTTATCGTCATAAGCAGCATTTCCAATGCCACTTCAAAATTAACATTGGCAGTCAGTCGCCTCCGTGCTTTCTCTACTTCGTCTAAAATATGACTGATTCCCTCAAAAGAGAGGTATATTTCCTGTTCTTTTAATTGTCGGTATTTATCTTTAAATACAAGATGGTTCAAAGAACCGGTTGTTTTTAACATCAGCATATCGCGATACCATACCATAATGATATCTAAAAAATCATAAATCTCATTTTTATACTTTGTTAAATTTTTTGCGTAAGATACAACTTCATACACTTCCATTCCCTGGATATGTATCATTACATTGACAGCCTCATTCAACATCTCCTGAAACTCTTCGGTCTCCAACACATGAAGCGCACGTCCGATATTTCCAAGAGCAAAGGACGCTGCAAACTGAATCTGAGTTTCGCCGGCATTCGTATGTGATCTTAAATACTCCTGAATTTCCTCGTGTCTTACAGAACCCAATGTCATAGAAACGCATCTGGATAAAATTGTATCCAAAAGTCTGTCTTTGTTATTCGTTAAAAGCAAAATTACAGCATATGCCGGCGGCTCTTCCAAAGTCTTAAGCAGGGCATTCTGTGCTCCCGTATTCATGCGGTCTGCATCATCTATAACATAAATTTTATAATTTCCACTGTATGGTTTTATATCAATAGTCTCATTAATTCCTTTTCTAATCTCATCCACTCGAATTTCATATTTTTCATGGGTCACATAGATTAAATCAGGATGATTTCCAGAATCCACCTGAGCACATGCCTGACAGTTTCCACAGCCATTTTTATTCTCACATAAAAGGGCCTTGGCAACGGCTTTGGCAATCATCATCTTTCCACTGCCGTCTTCACCGCTCAGCAAATACGCATGAGAAATTTTCCCCATCTGTATTGCCTCTTCGAAATGAGAGATTATTTTTTTATGTCCCACTATTGCATCAAAACTCTTCATATATATCACCCTTTGTCATGTAATTTTTTATTGACCTGAACCACAATCTTTTGATGAATTTCTTCAATTGTCCGACTACCGTCAATTTTATAAATTCTTTCCGGAAACAGCTGCGAAAGCTGTCTGTATCCGTCAACCACTCTCTCATGAAAATCCAGCGCTTCTCTTTCCATCCGGTCAAGCTCTGTCTGCTTCTTCTTTCTGGAAATTCCAATCTCTGCATTCAAATCAATCATAATGGTCAGATCGGGAACTGTATCTCCTATTGCAAATTGGTTTACCTGATATACCAGATCAATTCCCATATTTCTTCCAATTCCCTGATATACCGCCGAGGATTCCACAAAGCGATCACAAATGACAATCTTTCCTTCGAGAAGTGCAGGACGGATTACTTCTTCCATTAACTGTGCTCTCGCCGCTGCATACAATAACAACTCTGTCATATTGCCCATCTCTGTGAAATCTTTATTAAGAATTACCTGACGGACGGCTTCACTAATCGGTGTACCGCCAGGTTCCCTGCATACTATTATATCATAACCTTTACCGGATAAATAGTCTCTTAATAAATCAATTTGTGTAGTTTTTCCTGCCCCATCCGGACCTTCCATTGTTATAAACAAACCCATATATCATATCCTCTTATCTAATACATTTATTTTATTCTCAGATATCCCCTCAACTTTCATTTTATTGCTTTGATATCTGATAATCTGGTCTAATACATCCTGTGAAATTCTCTCTCCGGGTACAATCAGCGGGATTCCCGGAGGATAAAGAAAAATAAAATCAGCACCTATCCTGCCTTCTGCCTCCGATATATCGACCGCAGTCTTTTGTTCTCTAAGCGCTCTCTCCGGTACCATTGCCATCTGATTGTTAAAAACACCAAAAAAATCTTCTGTATTTTTTCTTTCAGATAATTTCTGATCAATTTCATAAAGTGCATGATACAATCGATCAAATCCCTCTGCCGTATCGCACACACTTGTCATCGCAATTACATAAGAAATCTCTGACATCTCAAGTTCCAGATCATACTCATCTCTTAAGCAGTCAAACAATTCTTGTCCACTCATTGAAGTATCTTTTACAGAAAGTACGATCTTCCCCGGATCGTCATTATCTACTAACTTAATATGCACAAGATGTCTTAATTTTTCACGAAATATCAACAGTTGATCCGCATATTGTTGAAAACTTCGCGGATTTTCCACACAACTGTGAATACAATAGTCTATTGCCGCCATAAAAATATAGGATGGGCTGCTGCTTTGAAATACGGACAGCTTTTTCTGAATTGTTTCAGCCAAAATATAATCGCTGCATCGATGCAAAAGACCCGTCTGTGTAAGACACGGCAACGTTTTATGAAGACTTTGTATGACCACATCCGCTCCCTGAGATACCGCGCTATCCGGAAATATTGAATGAAATTGAAAATGAGCTCCATGTGCCTCATCTACGATCAGCGGAATTCTCTTCTTATGAAGAACTTCAGCAATTCCCTGAATATCTGAAATTCTGCCTTCATAAGTGGGAGAAACAATCATAGCTGCTTTTATATCCTGTTCCCGATCTAAAATTTCTTCAATCTGTTGTTTCTCAATTCCAAGACAAATTCCATGATTATCAAGCTTCGGATATATATAAACAGGATTAAGTCCAAGTAATTCTATCGCATAATACACTGATTTATGGCTGTTTCTTGCAATTAAAATCTTGTCCCCTATATTACATGCTGCGGCAATTGCAGCTAAATTTCCGGCAGTACTGCTATTGATTAAAAGATAGCTGTCTTCTGTATGATAGACCTGTTTTATGAAATCCATCGAATCCCGTATAATGCCTTCCGGATGATGAAGATCATCGTAACCTGTAATTTCTGTTATATCCAATGAATACATATTTGAGAAAAAAGGCTCTTCCCTATCTTGTCTTTTGTGTCCCGGCATATGAAACGGATAAATATTACTATTCTCCAGTTTTTTTAAATGATGATATATCTGTTCCATAAATAAATTCTACCTTCACTTTTCTTTTTCATCATTATTATAACATATCGAATTCTATTCTTCGAGAATAAAGCATCTTGGATACAAAAAAAAGATCCTATTGATTAAAAGGATCTTCTAAAATAAATAATGCCCAGAGCCGGAATCGAACCAGCGACACGAGGATTTTCAGTCCTCTGCTC
>OBYP01000372.1_pt1 | contig 44027 bp, 29 predicted proteins | sample 1501461 | NCBI WGS metagenome assembly OBYP01 (sample SAMEA2580201, study PRJEB22360) | human gut metagenome | biome: human gut; feature: human-associated habitat; material: faeces | place: Denmark | collected 2008/2010 | reverse complement strand
TACAGGCCCTGCCGGGGAACTGGGAATCACCCCGGATGATCTCCGTGTTTCCGGAAGCTGCCTGTCCGTCGTCGGTGCGGAAAGGATTCATGAAATTCAGCAGAAGCATATCGAAAAACACCCGCACCATATCCCCATGCTGTTCATGGCGGACATCATAAACGGATACCGTACCATATTCCCGATTCCCCTTGCACAGGGCTGTACCTTCGATCCCGGGCTGGCGGAAAAATGCGCTTCCATCGCTGCCCGCGAAGCTGCCGCAGCCGGTCTGCATGTCACATTTTCCCCTATGGCGGATTTGGTCCGTGATGCCCGCTGGGGACGGGTTATGGAGTCCACAGGAGAGGATACATACCTGAATGGCCTGATGGCTGCCGCCATGGTGCGCGGTTATCAGGGGGAAAACAATGATTTTTCAAAAAAAGGAGCCCTCGCCGCCTGCTTAAAGCATTTTGCCGGATATGGCGCACCCGACGGCGGCAGGGATTACAATACCGTGGAATTATCGGAACGCACGCTGGCTGAGGATTATCTCCCTGCCTATAAAAAAGCAATCGATGCTGGCTGCGCGCTGGTAATGACCTCCTTCAATACCTTAAACCGGATTCCGTCCACAGCAAATCGCCGGCTCCTGCGTGAGGTTCTGCGCGGGGAAATGCAGTTTGACGGAGTGGTGATTTCCGACTGGTGCGCGGTGAGCGAGCTAATCCCCCACGGCATCGCCGCGGATGAAAAAGAGGCTGCTGTCCTCGCGCTGAACGCCGGTGTGGATATTGACATGGCCAGCCCCGTTTATTTGAAAAACCTGAAAGAATTGGCGGAGCAAAAACGAATCGACGAAAAACAGATTGATGAATCCGTCCTGCGCATTCTCACTTTAAAAAACAAACTGGGACTATTTGAAAATCCTTATAAGGACGGCAGTGAGGCGGACGAAAAAGAACTGCTCCTCTGTGCTTCCCACAGGGAGGCCGCAAGGGACTGTGCGGAAAAATCCTTCGTTCTGCTAAAAAATGAAGACAGCTTCCTTCCCCTGAAAAAAGGGAAAGAATCCGTTGCCTTCATCGGACCTTTTACGGACAATCAGCTGCTGTACGGCTCCTGGTCCTTCTTTGGGGATGAGCAGGACTGTGTTACCGTAAAAGCCGGAGTGACCCAAAACTATCCTGATGCCGATGTCTTTTTTGCCCAGGGCTGCCCTACCGCAGATCCCGGCACAAACGTTCTCGGCTTCCAGAAAACGCCCCCGAAAGAAGAATTTGATCTTCAGGAGGCATTGGACACAGCGGTGGAACTTGCAAAAAAGGCGGATAAAGTCGTTCTCACCCTTGGAGAGCACCGCGACTATTCCGGCGAAGGCGCCAGCCGCGCTGATATTACGCTGCCGTCCTGCCAGCTGGAATTGTTCCATAAAATCTGCGAAGTAAATCCCAATGTCTGTGTGGTGCTGTTTAACGGCCGCCCGCTGGACATCCGTGAAATAAACCAAAAGGCAAAGGCCATCCTGGAAGCCTGGCTGCCCGGGACCGAAGGCGGCAATGCGCTGGCCGGAATTCTCTACGGAGACGCATCACCCTCCGGAAGGCTCAGCATGTCCTTCCCCTATTGTGTGGGGCAGGTTCCCGTACATTATAACCATATGAGCACAGGCAGGCCTTTTGCCGGGGATTACCGCACCACCCGCTATAACTCCAAATATCTGGATATCCCCAACGAACCTCTTTATCCTTTTGGGTATGGCCTGACCTACACTGCTTTTGAATATTCAGACATCAGCCTGGATTCGGATATCCTGCACAAAGGTGACAGCATCTGCGCATCCGTACGCGTGACCAACACCGGAGAGCGTCCCGGAACAGAGACCGTCCAGATGTATCTTCATGATGTGTCCGCAAGCGTAACCCGTCCTGTCCGTGAGCTGAAGGGGTTTTGTAAGGTATTTCTGGAGCCGGGTGAAAGCCGTGTCATAGCTTTCCCGATTACGGAGGATATGCTCCGTTTTTATAATATTACGATGGACTATGTAAGTGAACCAGGCCAGTTTGAGGTATTCATCGGTTCTGACAGTACCACCAGCCGCAAAGCTGTATTCAGCCTCTGTTAAGAAGTCAAATACCCCGCACAAGCTGCGGGGTATTTGACCCTCGCGGCAATCGCCAAGTGGATGCACAAGTGCATCCGTTTGGCTCGTTGCCCGCGGAAATAACAGAGGCTGAATACGGCCGGATAAAACTTCCCGCACCGCGTTAAAAACGGATGATTGCGGCGCCGAAAGGCTCTATTTGCTCCACATTTCCGAAAAGGCAGCTTATTGTCTTTTCGGAACCCGGGCAAAGGATTCCCGCATCCTGTATTTCTGCCGAATAATTCACCAACACTGCATAGGTGTTATCCGTTCCCTGATGCAGGGTCATACCAACATAGGGATTTGTTTTCCTGATTTTCCTTTTTCCAAGAACCGCTTCCGCCGCTTTCTCATAAAAATGATAACAGGGAGCTTCCAGGCCGTTTTCCTCTTCTAAAAGCATCTCTTCCATCGGGAAATTCAAAAAATATACTTTGCCTGCCCCATAAGAAGCCACGCTGAATATGGGATTGCCCTCGTCATCCTCTGCCAAAACCTCCGCCCGCTCTGCTGCAAGCCTGATATGATACGGTTTCCGGTAAGCAAAGCTGGACTCCTCCCACCAGAAGGTTCCCTGTCTGGAGGACTTTTCAGCGGTTATCACCTTCAATCCGGTAAATTCCCTGAACTCTGTGAGAAAACCGTCCTTCATGGAAATGTACAGTGAAGCGCCGTCATAAACTTTCTTTTTTAAATCAAAATAGCTTTTTTTACTCATCACATCCATACAGATGGAAGGGAGAAAATACATCCCGGCCTCCGGCAGCTCCTGCTCACAGTATGCAAAATCCAGTGTCAGCCCCGCCTGTACTGCCAGGATATAGCTCATATAGGCAATCCCCCAGTGAGCCTGTCCCCTGCTTAAAATGCAGACGCCATCCGTTTGCTTTTCCGGAAGCTCAAGCTCCAGGGAATCCATCTGCTTTTTAAATTCCCTCATGCACAGCAGGGATGGCTTGGGCTGCCTGTTTACGTCCACCATACCCAATTCTCTTTCACACATGTTCCAGTCGTAGGGCGGCGCTGTCAGCTGCGTCTGATCAAAGGCACACCACCACAGCACACCCGGCGAACCATTGGCCCAGTTGGACCATAAATTCACCTTCAGGAAATCTGCCGCAGTTTCTTCCTCACAAATCATAGGCCCCATACTCCCCAGTTCTTCCACCAGACAGGGCTTCCTGCCGACAGAAGCATAATATTGCGTCTGTGCGGTTGCATGCATCAAGGTTCTGAAGCTGTTTAACGGCGTACGCTGACAATGCTCCACCCAAAACGGATAAGGGTGGGTGGTGAGAATATCCGTCAGCTCCCCCTGATCCTGAATATTCCAGACACCTTCCAGTTCCAGCGAGTGCATGCCGGAAATAACAGGCCTGGTCTGATCACAGCTCTTAATCGCATTTACGATGACAGACGACCAGCTATATGCCTCCTCACGCTTATGCGCCTGATCCATACAGTTGCATTCATTTCCAAGATCCCACGCACAGACTGCCTTCTGTCCCTTCATCCGTCCTACAAAGCCTTTGATAAAAAGCTGCTGGAAAAACAGCGCAGTGGGATCTGTAAAAATATTTTTTTCATATAAAGCCGCCGGAACAAACAATCTTCCGCTCATCCACCCGGTAATCAGTCCAACAATCAGCTTCAGTCCGTTTTTATCAGCAATCCGGCAAAACCGTTCAAACCGTTCCAGCATCACCTCATCCAGATAACAGGGATTCCCTGGATACTGATCATTTTCCATCCGATACTCCCGCATACTGTGGCCGCCGCCCAGCACAGGCTTCACAGGCTGAAAATCCCTCCAGTTGGGAAATACGCGCAAAACATCCAGCCCATTATCCGCAAGCAGCTTCAGATCCTTTTCCACGATATCTTCGTTCCAATCCCGCCACATATCAGTACCAGCATGGGAGGCCCAATAATTAACGCCTAGCATAAACTCCTTCATAGCAATCTCCTTTTAACTTCATTTTCCGTTCAGTCTTATCATAAAACATCAGGATTGAAGGCAAAAGTATAAAATCAGTACAATCCATAAATCACAGTTTTTATACTGCCTTTACAGAATATAAATCAATTCATTCCCTCCTGTCGGATTTTATCCGATTAAGATATCAATATACATCCGGCCGCAGAATCCATGACGGAGCATATCGGCTTCAGCCAGGCCTGCCTGTCCCTTAAAATCAAAACGGAACTGAGCTTTATGCTCAGTTCCTGCTAAACACGTATAAAACATCACTGTTAAAATCATGTACGGATATGATTGTTTTCCCATCCCTCTCATAATATACCGGAACTCCGACATTATGGTCCTCCAAAATAATCATCCTGCCATGCCACTTACTGACATTCTTTTTCAAAATAACCTCGCTGTTATAGGGAAGATAAACAGCCAGCTTATCCTCCGCCTTACAGCAATAGCAGCCCGGAATGGGATTTTCCAGCAGTTCCTGCGCCGGTTGTATATCATATAACTTTGCATCTTCGAAGATAGCCTTTGCAAAGGAAAAATCCCATGCGCCGGGAAATCGGAGCGCCGTTCCGAAATCATAGGGAATGCCGGAAAAAGAGGCATTATTGAAAAAATTCTCTCTTCTGTGGCAGGACCAGATCCCATGAGCGCCATAAGTAATTCCTGCTTTTGCGCCAGTCATCAGGCTGCTCCACGCCATCCTCCGCACATCCTCCGCCCTGAATCGCCCTTCCCGAAATCCGTCTTTATGCCCTTCATAGGAAGGCTCGGTATTGACTATCGGACGTTTCACCAGCTGCTTCAAAAACTGGGCAGAAAATTTTTCCGGATTATCCTGATCTAAAAAGCTGTGGCCGGACTGGTAGGAATAAAATTTAAGGGCGGGATTATAAATCAGACTGTCATCCGGCTGCTCCCCGGGTGCAATATGCAGAGTCGTCAGCGCCCCATTATCCAGCTCATTGACAATTTTTAACACCTTCATGCAGTAATCGGTGACAGCCTGGTTTTCAAAACGCACATCTCCCGATATCGCATAAACAGGATGATATTTTTTCACCCGTTCCACTGCGTAGCTGTATATCGGATAAAGCTGTGCTTCAGGTATCACCCGCTCCTCATGCCCCTTTGACGCCCAGCTGTCGGGAATATGGTGCGCCCAAACCAGGTGAAGTGCAACTGTAATCCCATATTCCGCTGCAACAGCTATCATCTTTTCCACTTTATTAAAATAAGCATCATTCCGCACATAATAATCAGGAGTTCCATCTTCATTTTTCATAAACGGCAACAATTCATTCTCATCCGCACTGTTGTCATGATCCAGAGGGAAAAGGCTTACCTGGACAACATTAAAGCCCTGTACCTTCCTGTAATGCAGGTAATCCCTCCATTCACTTTCACTCAGTTTGGAGAATGCCATCCAAATCGTGTCGGCCAGATAAAAGAAGGGCTTTCCGTCCTTAATAAAATAATCTTTACTTTCTGAGACTGTAATTTCAGACATAAATAATCCCCCATATCTTTTATTATGTTTAAAGCTTTTCTCTGTCTCCGGGTCTGTTTACCATTTTACCATACATCCCGGTTCGCTCTTACAAAATCCCGGAAACTTCCCGGCTTTTTCCCCATCACCTTTTCAAAATCCTCCGACACCGTCCTGGCAGTCCCCATCCGGGTCATCAGATAAAGCATGCACATAACCATTGCATAGTCTTTTTCCAGTCCCCGTACTTTTGTCCAATAGCTGAAGGCTGCACGCACAGATATACCTGTATAGGCAATTTCTTTTTTCAGTTCCCTGCTCATGATTTCCGCAGCTTCTTTGTACGACAATGCCTCAGGGCCGGTGAGATCATAGGCCTTATTCCTATGGCCAGCCGGTTCAACCAATATCCTTGCCGACATTTCACCGATGTCCTTCGCATCTACAAAGCTCGTAAGCGCTTTTCCTGCAGGTATGACAATCCTGTTGAAATGCTTTATTTCAAAGGCATGGATTCCGCTCAGGTTCTGCATAAAAAAACTGGGCCTGACGAAACACCATGGGATTCCTGATTCCCGCAGCATTTTCTCTATTTTATGGTGAGGCGGCGCGGGATTTTTCTCAATGCCGATCAATGACAGGAATACCACCAGCTTTATGTTATTCTGCTTCTTCATTACCTCAATAAACGGGCGGAAATCCTCCGGGTTTCCCATCTGCGGAGGACGCATTATAAAAACGCGATCCACATCCTGCAGCGCGTTTTCAAAGGTCTCCGGCTTTCCAAAATCAAATCTGCAGTATTCCGCACCGCTGCCAAACAAGGCTCTGGCCTTCTCTTCATGCATACCGGCCGCTTTTACGCTCTGATCCTGCTCCAGCAGGTATTCCGTCACATATTTTCCTACATTGCCTGTTGCTCCTGTAACTAATATTTTACTCATTGTTCCCCTTTCTCTCAAGCTGCAATACAGCATTTGCCTTTTCCAGCAGCCGCATCAGCTCACTAAATTCCTGTTTGCCCATACCATTTTCAAGAAGCGTCATCGTATGTACATATTCACTGCGCGTTGCTTCTACAAGTGACACCGCCTTTGCTTCCGGGATCAATATATATTTCCTTTTGTCCTGTTCTATTGCCTCTTTGCGGATATATCCACCAAGCGTCAGGGATTTTACCATAGAAGCAACCATCGGTTTGCTGACTCCAAAAAAATCGGCTGCCGCTTTCGGTGTAATCTTCTCTTTGCTTGTCACAAGCAGAATCAGAAGCCCCATCTCGCTGGATCTCACCGGCAATTCTTTTTTCCCATTCAGGTTCAGCCTGCAGAACAGGGAAACCGTTTCTGCCGCATCTATTTTCGTTCCTGCCATTTTTATCCCCCTGCTTACCGCAGGACAGCCTGCGGTATTGAATCAATTTTTTGTTCCTTTGAAAGGGGCATTCAAACATGCTTCCTTCTGTCTGCCCAAATAAGCATATCCCCGGCGCAAAAGCGCATGGAAAATTGAGTCTGCCACCGCCAGTCCTGGGGCTGCGCAATTCCACGGGTATACGGGGAAAAATAATTAAGCAGATTAACTATTATGTTAGTTAATCTGCTTAACTTTGTCAATCGCTATTTTCCACTCCAGTCACTTATTTATCACCAAAAAGCGCAAACCCATCTTTCCCTTTTTCCTTCGCATGGTACAGCGCCTTATCAGAGTTCTGGTAAAGGACATCGAATATCTTCCCGTCTTCCGGCGCAAATGCGACTCCTATGCTGGCTGAAGTCTTCCATCTGGCTGACTGATCGGAAAATTCATGATGCAGCTCCTGAATAAGGCTCCGTGCCTTGTCTGTCGCCCATTCCCTTGACGGAACAGTTATAAATGCCACGAATTCATCTCCGCCAATACGCCCCACAATGTCCCCGCTGCGGAACTGCCTTCTTAAAATATTAGCAAATCCTGAAATTACCAGGTCGCCGAATGCATGACCGCAGTTATCATTTACCTGTTTAAAATTATCAATATCTATGATAAAAAAGGCATATATCCTGTCAGGCGCTTCCTCTAATGCGTGCTGTATATGATATTGCGTGGCCGCCTTATTATACAGTCCCGTAAGAGAATCCAGTTCCATTTTTTCCATCAGCTGTTTTGCATACTTTTTCTCCTCATCCACATTCTGCCTGTAGACAAACATCCGGACAGATTTATCCTCATCCCAGTAAAAAATCCGTGCCGTAATGCGCATCCAGTAATAAGACTGGCCTCCATCATTGGATATCATAAAATCATAGCACAGGCTTTCCTTTCCTTCCTCGTATGCTTTTAATATATTTTTCGGGCTGAAGGTATTAATATAGCCTTTTCTGTATTCCTCCTTAATCTGCTTTTCAGCAATAATATACAGCGCCTTATCAAAAGGCGTATCCTCCGGAACGCCAAGGCTTTTGAAATATTGTTCCGTAGCTTCGCTTGCCACACGGTTATGAGTAAGATCCACTTCATAAATATTTTCATATATTTTCTCTGTTTCCAGCTGGAATACACCGCTGTGCTTCTTCTCCTTCTCTATCGCCAGCCTGACAACTTCATTATTGTACCTGTGTATTATTTTGTTAATAGTATATAGAACAAGAATGATTACCAGGATAACAATGAAGGCGCCTATACAGATTTCCTGCTGAATCTCTTTTTGTTCCACAGTCGTGTCCCGCTCCACAATCAGGTGCCAGCTCAGCGCCGGAATATACTGTGTCACCAGATAGCCCTTCTTTCCTCCGCCGGAATACCAGAAGGTATGGATTTCCTCCTTTCCCTCAAGCACCTGCTCTTTCAGCTGCGCATAGCCGATGTCCGAAAACAATTCTGTCTTTTCATATCCTGTTTGGGATGTGGAAATCTCAATCGTCCCGTCATCATCCACAAGAAATGCCTTTATGTGATACCGTTCTTCGTAGTCCCTGAAAATGGACTGGATGTAATTGACGCGGAAGCCCACGCCTACCACACCCATAACTTTTCCCTGTTCATCCCTGATTTTACAGTTGATAAAGACTGTGATGTCATTATCCGCCGTAGCGACCTCATCATTGTCTATATTAAGGTAATACTCCTGATTTGAATCCAGCCGGCTGAAATACCATTCATTTTCCGGATTGTCCGGGAAAAGGACCCTGTCAACACCATTAAAATTATAATACCGGTTTGTTTCGGCTGATACCAGAAAGGCAGAGTCATAACCATATTTATCTTTATATGTGCGAAGATAGTTCTGCAGGATTGCAATATACTCCTTCTCGTCCTTCCGCTCAGCTTCTTCCGACAAAAACTGTTTCAGAAGGCTGTCATTTGCCATGGTAAGCGAAATACTGACAGGCTTTGTAAAAATGGATTCAATCTTATGATAAATTCCCTCGGCAGTCAAATTGGATACATTTTCCGTTTCCTGCTTAAATAACCCCTGATTGGAGTGATAGCTAATCAGCGAGGTGACTGCAAAACCCAGAATAATTACGGTACATACAAACAAATTGGTTTTTACCAGCGCAATTTTTTTCACTGTTTCTTTCACCTTCCCGTACCCTTTCTACTTCAGCTCGGGCAATATTTGTTTCAGCGTCAATATAGCATCGTTAAGGCTTAGAAGCTCTTCCTCCGTAAGCTTTTCTTCCAGCATCCGGATAAATGCCGTATTCTTAAGGTAATACTCATCAAGATAGTCAACCGCTTTCGCAGTCAGGCGAATCGATATCCTTCTCCGGTCATCTTCCACATGTGCCCGTTCTACAAACTGGTATTGATACAGATTATCAACCAGTTTCGTCACCTGCTGCTTCGGAACCTTCAAATGCTGCGCCAGTTCTGTCATCGTAACCACTCCCAGAGACTTTAAGGTTTCCAGGCAATAATAGGTTTCCAGGCTCATTTCTCCATTCAGGCTGTCTTTAAACGGCCGGACCAGTTTGGAATTCCAAACCGGCATGACCAAAAGCAGATTCTGTACAAATTTTTCCGCAGTTTTTTCTGTTTCCATTCCCTCTACTCCGTTTCCATTCTCTTCGCTCCATGTTGACAAAAGAATTCCGTAGTGATATTCTAAGAAATTAGTAAACAAAATATGACTTTTTTAGAAATGTTACAATTTTTCTCTATTCTACTTTTAAAAAGACGAAAAGTCAATCACACTTCCATAAATAAACCCATTATAAAGGAGATGCTGTAATTATGAAACTGTCAGGAATCTCAGAAAGAATTCGAAGCAATTTCCGCCACAGTACTTTGAGTTTCATTTTTATTATTGCCTATGTAAATATTTTCCCCCTGATATTCGGGCCTGAAAACTCTATAGTAGCTGTCATTTTCACTATTATGATGTCCGCATCAATGGTACGTGACCTTACGGCCACTCCGGTAAAGCATCTGTTCCTCCAGTCAGCAGTATTGGTATGGATGGGTATCGCTGCCTTTCTGGTCACCACCCTCCCCGCCTTATTTTCCTTTCTTATTAATTTTTTTACGCTGCTGTTGATTCTATATGCTTTTACTTATGAATATTCCAATCACATATATTTTCCTTATATTCTGTCATACCTGTTCCTCATCTTTATTTCGCCTGTACACGCCGGGCAGCTTCCCATGAGAATACTCGGAATGCTCGCTGGCGCCGTATCAATTATGCTCTATCAATGGGTTATGGGAAGAAAACGTGTGCAGGAAACTGCCAGGGATGTCTTAACAGAAATGATTGATGATATTTGTCAGTATATATCACAGCGGACAGCCGGAAATCCGCAGAAGGCGGATCTTTCCGCCATGCGGCACAAATTATGCCGTTTAAGCCGGACAGTCTATGAGCGGAGGAAAAAAACCTTATGTGTTTCCGATGCCGGTTTTTCCATGATAGACGCAGGACGCGGATTAGAGCATCTGATGATCCTGATACAGGAGTTTCCTGAAACATTATCCGGACAGGATAAAATATTTCTTTCAGAAATTGTCAGGCTGCTGAACCAGATGCGTATTTTTCTTCAGCAGGAAGGCCATGTTCTCCCTTCTCTGGAGACTTCTTTGTTTTATGAATTAAAAGATGATAAGACTGCCCGGCTTCTTTATAACAGCTTTGTTTATATCCGGGACCGCCTTCTTCATATGACTGAGCCCCAGAGCCGGACACACTACAGAAAAACAGCCCTTTCACTTAAAGTACGGCTCCAGGCAGCGCTGGATTTAAGCCCGGTGAGGGCAGTCTATGCGCTGCGGATCGCACTGCTTTTATCCTGCGCCACATTATTGGTGCAGCTTCTTGCACTTCCGCATGGAAAATGGCTTTTGTTTACTCTGGCATCCGTATCACTTCCCTACGCGGATGATGTTCCCGTGAAAATGAAAAAAAGATTCCTTGCTACAGTGATTGGAGGACTGCTATCAGTCGTTATTTACACATTTATCCCTTCCTCCGCAGGACGCACTGCAGTTATGATGTTATCCGGTTATCTTTCTTTTTATTTTACGGATTATACGGAAACCTTTGCTTGCTCTACTATCGGCGCGCTGGGCGGCGCGGTGTTTATGAGCGCTTTTGATTTTCAGGCGGTTGGAAATATTTTTCTTATCCGTATCGGATATATAGTGGCGGGGATTGCCGCTGCATATGTAATCAACTGCCTGCTCTTTCCTTATACGCGTGCCATGGCAACCAGGCAGCTGATGAAAAAGTATAAGGGCATAACAGAATTGCTGACAAAAGTATGCCATTCTGAGCATGTGGATACCCAGTTATACTATAATCTTGTAATCCAGGCCCATCTGCAGGAAGAAAAGCTTACCTCCAATGCCCATTTGGAAGAATGGGGTGAGCTCCCGGCTTTGCTCGCCGAATACAGGGCGAAGGTACGTCAGGCACACCGCGGCCGGATTCCTGAGAGGGCAGATGCCCCTGTCTTTGAATCCGGGCATCTTGCTACATGATGTCATGTATTAATTATTTGGTTTTTGTGGTGTGATGCAGGGTACCGGGCATCTGCCTGCCTTGTCCTGTCTTTCACCCTTTCCTCTCAGACTGGCGACAGCACATTCATAGCAGCCTCGCCATCGGTATGAATGCTTTTTCGTCTTTTCCATAATTGCCTAAACCCGAAAATGTAGTAGTTACCATTCTACATAATCCTACATATCCCCGTTTTGAAAAGCATGCAGACGGACGGTTACACTAGTGCCTTCCAGAAGCCTGCTTTCGTAGGAAAGGCCATAGTCCTCTCCACAGTATAGCTGTATCCGTTCATGGATATTTCGAATTCCATAGCCATGCGTATATGAGCTTTCATTCGAAGAAAGAATATGTTCCAACTGCTCCTGGGGAATGCCTGCACCATTATCCTTTATCAAAAGTGTAATATCCTCTCCCTCCCGCCAACCATACAATTCTATGAAACAGTCATTTTTATCTTCTTTCACAATAAAACCATGCTGAATAGAATTTTCTACAAGAGGCTGCAGTGTGATTTTGGGAATTTTATATTCCAGAAGTTCGTCCGGCATTTCTACAATCAACTGAATATCTGTTTCAAAGCGATAATTCTGCAACTGCACATAATCGGTAACATGCCTTATTTCTTCCGATATTGTTACGAATTCCCGTCCATTGTTCAGGCTGAGCTTATAAAAATCGGAGAGCTTAAATATAATATCACTGATCACAGGAGCATCCGCATCAATGGCTTTCCATTTAATTAAATCCAAAGTGTTATATAAAAAATGAGGATTAATCTGTTCCTGTATCAGGCTCAATTCAAGTCTTCTTTTCTCCTGTTCATCACGAATTTTGTTATAAAAAAGCGTTTGAAATTTTTGTAGTATACTGTTGTAATAACAGATTAAATAATCCAGTTCATCGTGTTCTTTATCCGTATATTCGATTTGGGTAAATTCTTCATGGAGCAGATTATTCATATTCTCCTCCAACAAGTAGATTTTGCGAAGCATCTGATTTGTATATTGCTTCTCAAAATAACGATAGCTCAAAACCAGAATCAGAAACATAAGTAACCATATAAATAGAATACTGAGCAATATAGACCAGAGGTAGGAAGACGAAATTGCCATTATCATAATCCAATCGGTACCCTTAACGGGTCGGGCAAAGGAGAGGTACAAACCGTTTTTTGATGAAAGCTTTCCCCAGTTTTCCTGCTCCAATAGATTACCTATCTGTGACAAAGTGTCCTTATTTATTTTCATCAGCGGAATAGTTTCATCGGAGGATTTTGTAACAAGTACTGTATCATGGAGCACAGAATATAAAATCAACTGTCTGTTTCCATTAGGAAGAACGGACATCAAGTCTCCGATTTCATCCATGCTGATACTAACCTTCTGGTACGCAACCGGGGTTCTGTTATCACCGATTTTTCGTAAAAAGGGGACAACAGTGGTGACATGATTCAGATATGGAGAACGCTGCTGTTCCGGCGGAAGCCATATGTAGGAGGAATCATCGTTTCTGAAATTCTGGAAGCTGTCATATTTTTCAAGTTCATCCAATGAACGGAATAATATGTTATCACGATATAATGTTTTTTCATCAAGATAGATGGTTATAGGATAAAGAGAGAGAAGCTGGGACATTACGTTAATCTGCGCTTCCACCCCTCTTTTGGCATAATATTGCTCCGGTGCATAATCGGCTTTTGTCTGCATGGATTCAATGACATTTTTTGAATTCTGTATCATGTAAGAAGCATAGTAGCACTCGGAAACATAATTTTCTACAGAAGTCTGTATCTGTGTAAACTCAGAGGTTGCCATATCCTGTATCACAGTATAAACAATTTTTCCTACAAAAAAACAAATGAGTATTCCACTGAGGAGCAAACAAATTACACAGGCCGCAAGAAATTTCCTGAGAAGCTTAGTTCGTATAATACTTTTGTGATAATAATCTGTTTTCATGATTGCAGTCGCTTTCTGTATTCGGAAGGAGTTGTATCATAATGTTTACGAAAAACCTTTGACCAGTAATTTTCATCCGTGTATCCGGAGCGTGCAGCTATTTCGTTCAGAGAAAGATCTGTATTTCTTAGCAACTCCTCTGAATAAGAAAGTCTGCAGTTTTTCAGGTATTGACCTACGGTAATTCCTGTTCTTTTTTTGAAAATAATTGTCATATATTGAGGCGTCAGCCCGGCAGCATCCGCAATATCCTTAATGGAAAGCATACTGTTAGTGAGATTTGATCGGATGAACTTTACGACTTTGCTGACATTCTGATTGTCATGAAAAGCCTCTTCTTCCCGATTATAATATGCATATATGTTCTCCAATAAATAGGAATGGCAGTCATTGATTGTTTCAAAACTGTTAAATTTTATCCAGGAATAATTTGATGGATTTCCAATTTCCTGCATGGAAAAATTATTTTCCATTTTCTGAAGAAGGAATACATTCAACTCAAAATAAATATTTTTAATAATATCTGGAAGTGTATCTATCTGCATTTTCATATAGCAAAACAATTCTTCAGAAATAGCTATGGTCTGTTCTTGATCTTTTATTATAATTGACTGTCGAAAATCATTGATTCGTATCCTATCCATATTAAGTACTTTGGGTTCCAAAGAAGTAACTGTAACAAAATGGTGATATCCCAGGAAAAAAAACTGCTGTAGCTGGCATACGGCCTGCATATACACAGAAGGAATTTCCCGAAAGTTGTCCGCTTTAGGGCTAACCGAAATGAAGACATCATATCCGTTAATTCTGCCTTCAGTAAATTCTGACCGAAAGCGGCGGAATGCAGAATATACTTTAGTGAGAAACTCTTCTTTGGTAAAAGCAAACAGGTATATATAGGTCTGGTTGCTTCTTTTCGTATACAGATAACGGAGCTCTCGAAAAAATTTTTCTGTTTTGCGAACAATATCAAGTTGCCGCACTTCATTCGCTTCTGAAGGCGGTTTAAGAAGCATACAGATAAAACTGTCATCCGGAAATATCCATGACTTTTCCCGGTTCAACTTTTCCATGACAGCTTCGTCCCAGACACCTTTTATCAGGTTTGAAATAACACGAGTATTAATGTGTATATGGTGCAGTCCCATAAGATCCTGTACCAGTGCTTCTTCTTTTTTCTTTTTATCTTCTGACAAAATTTTTTTAGTAACTTTGAGAATGGTTTCCTCCATTTTTTCTAAATTAATCGGTTTTTCAATATAGTCCTCAACTTTTAGTTTTATTGCATTTCGGTAATACTCCAAGTCGGAATAGGCGCTGATAAAAATAATGTGGCTATTCTTATTTTTTTCACGAATCAGCCACGCCAGTTGAATACCGTCCATTCGAGGCAGGCGTATATCTGAAATAATTAAATCAGGGTGATTTTCCTCCAGAAAGGCAATTGCCTTTTCCGCTGAATCAAGTGCGGTGATATTATCTATCCCTAGCTGTTTCCAATGGATATGCTTTATCAGACCATTACGTATGGATGCTTCATCATCAATTAAAAGCGCAGTTATCATTCCCCTATTCCCGCTTTCACCTTATATTTTTATTATGATTTATTATACCTACTACAAATAAAGTGTGCAAGAATACCAGAGAAACAGTTTCTTTTTTTCCTTGTTATACTTCTTTTTTTCCTCTTTTACACCTCATATTCCTTCTTTATAATTAAAATGTATCCGCAAGAAATAAACGCCAAGCAAAAAAGGTTCAGGAGGGAGAAAAAAGTGAGGCAACAAATCGGATTTTTTTTCACAAAAATAAAGAAGCAATGGCAACTGCAGGTAATAGCAGTGGCAGGAATGTTGGTACTATTTCTTTTTTCTTATATGCCGTTAATCGGAATTATTATGGCTTTTAAAAATTATTCCATCAATATGGGGTTATCTGGTATATTCACCAGCGAATGGGTTGGCTTCAAATGGTTTAAAGAGTTGTTTACCTACTATCGATTTAAGGATATTGTCTGGAATACACTTGCACTAAGTCTGCTAAAGCTTCTTTTCACCTTCCCGGCACCGATTCTTTTAGCGATTCTATTAAATGAAGTTAGAAATAAAAAGTTTAAAAGTATCGTGCAAACAGTCAGTTACCTGCCAAATTTTATTTCATGGGTATTGCTTTATACAATAGCAAATGCATTTTTAAACACAAATACGGGAATATTGAATCAGGCACTTGTAAGCCTTGGACTTGTAAAAGAACCGATTCCTTTTCTCACAGCGCCTGGCTGTTTCAGAGGTGTCGCGGTTTTTATGGCCGTCTGGAAGAATTCTGGATATTGGGCAATCATATTTCTGGCATCTATTACTTCGATCGATCCGCAACTATATGAGGCAGCAGATATTGATGGAGCCGGAAGGTTATCTAAAATCTGGTATATTACACTACCTGGAATCAAATCAGCGGCCGTCACTGTACTAATTCTCTCAATTGGAAGTCTGCTTGGAGGAGGAATGGGTGGTTCTAATTTTGAGCAGGCCTATATATTTGGAAATACCTTTAATAATTCCACTTCGGAGATTTTACAGACATATGCATTTAATACCGGTTTATCCAACGGGCGTTTTGCCTATGCAACAGCTGTTGATCTTCTACAATCTTTTATTTCTGTTTTACTAATCCTGCTAAGTAACTGGGGAGCGAAAAAGATTACAGGGGAGGGGATTTTCTGATGACTGCTAAAAAGAAAGAAGTTATAGGACGTAAATACAGATACACAAAGGAAAATGTTATTTTTGATGCTGTGATATGGCTGATGCTAATAGTAATTCTCCTGATAATAGCTTATCCGTTTTATTATATTATGATTGCTTCGTTTAATGACGGATATGATTTTATGAAAGGTGGCATTTATCTATTTCCAAGAAAATTTACGCTGCAGAACTACGTGAATCTGTTGGCACAGGAAAAATGGATCAATGCCTTTGAAATCTCCTTTCTTCGTACTATTTTGGGTACACTTATAACAGTATCGGCAACATGCCTGCTTTCCTATGCGCTGTCGAGAAAAGAATTAATACTTGGAAACATTTATAAATTTATGGTCATTTTTGCTATGTACGTTTCTGGCGGGCTGATACCATATTATGTTAATTTAAGGAATTTACATTTACTGAATACAGTATGGGTTTATATCATACCATCAATGCTGAATCTGTTTTTTATTCTGATAGGAATCAATTTTTTTGAATCCATTCCGGTATCCCTGATTGAATCAGCTCGACTAGATGGAGCATCAGAATTTACTGTATTTTTTAGAATTATCAGGCCTGTATCCACACCATTTATTGCTACTTTAGCCTTGTTTTCAGCGGTCAATCAGTGGAACGCCTGGCTGGATTCCGCCTATTATGTAAATCAAGAGGGTCTAAGGACCATTGCCTATCGGATGCTGTCTGAAATCAACCAGACACAGGGAACGGTAGTTACAGGAGGCTCTATTGTAAATACATCCACAGCCCTGACTACGCAGGCATCTGCAATGGTGGCATCCATGCTTCCGATAATATTGGTATACCCTTTTTTACAGAAGTATTTTGTGCAGGGAATTATGATTGGTGCAGTGAAGGAATAGGCGGCCCCAAAACGCTTATGATATAAATTCAATTTTAAGGAGGAACGGTATGAAAAGAAAAAGTATGAAAAAGGTCTTGGCAGCAATTCTTGCAGCATCCATGCTGGTTATGGCAGGCTGCGGTTCTGGGACAGGGCAGACCGGTACTGCGGAGAAGGCGGAATCCGACACAACGGACACAGCAGCTTCTGATAGTACTGGCGGCTATTCAGAGGATGAAATTATAACGCTGAAGCTATTTTGCGATGAAGTCTGGTGGCCATATACAGATTGGAGCGGAAGAATTCCGGATATTGTTACCGAAAAATTCGGTATTAAATTCGAAGTTACGGTCCCTACGGATGTTAACCAATTGAATATGATGATTGCATCCGGAGATTTGGGAGATCTGGTGTGTTCCGGCAAATTTACTAGATTATGTGATAATAATATATGCTATACACTGGACGAGTTGGCAGAGAAATATCAAACGTCTCTTGATATTCATTCGGTTATGCGTTTTGTAAATACCGCTGATGACGGAAAGCTTTATACGCTTATGGCCGGTTATTCTCCCGATTCAGTTATGGAGGAATGGGAAAAATCGGTATATGAGCAGGCAGGCGTCGCAATCAGGACGGATATATATGAAGAACTTGGTTCGCCCGAACTGAAAAATTTGGATGATTTTACAAACCTTTTGCAGCAGGTAAAGGATAATTATCCGGATATAGTGCCATTTGCTTATAATTATAGTTTTACGAATGATTATATAAAGATTATGACCGGTGCTACGGTTAATGAAGACGGTTTTGTGGATGTTGACGGAAAGGCTGTTCCCTTCATTATGGACCCTAATCTTGCGGATTATTATAAAATTATGAATGATTGGTACCGGAAAGGATTTATGACAGATGAAAATTTCGCATGGACCGGAACTGAAGACGAAGAGCTTATGCTAAGCGGAAAATTATTTGCACACAGCTGTAATGCTAATACGGCTGATATGGATAATGCAAAATTGGAACAGGCTGGATTGGATTTCCGGTGTAAGACGATTATAGATATGACCACAACACAACCCGGAGCACATTGGATTAGCACGAATGTAGGTTGGAGAGGATTATTTATTCCAAAAAGCTGTTCTGATCCTGAAAGGGTTCTTGCCTTTGTAAAATGGATATGGTCCGAAGAGGGACAACGTCTTCTGCTTTGGGGCGAAGAGGGTAAAGACTGGGAGTGGTCCGAGGATAAAAGCTACCCTATTATGAATTATAATTTTGAAAGCCCTGATTCTGCAGCAGGTATGAAGTACTGGGGATGGATGTACCATGATGGTAAGAATAATGTATTACCTGGAGTCGGGAATGAAGGGGATACCTATAAAGCTCGCGTTGCACTGAAAGAAATATGCGAAGTGAATCCGGTACTGGGTATGCTGCGAATGGGCGCAGATAGCAATGAACAGGTTATCATGGATAATCTTAAAGATTTATATATGAACGAATCCACAAATATTATAACAGCGCCCAGCGAAGAAGAGTGCAGCAAAAGATACCAGAACATGCTGCAGACAGCCAGGGATATGGGTGCAGATCAGCTCACTGAATGGGCAAATCAAAAATACGTGGAGAAAAAGTCAGAGTATGATAAAATAAAAAATAACAAAGAATAAAGGAAGGTGAATTACCGATGAATCTTAATGAAGTCCCCCTTGCAAAGGTAGTGATTCCTCCGAATATCGATTATGAGAAGGAAAAAATAACATTCGTGGAAGGTGTGGAGTATGTACATCACGGACAAAAAGCATATCGGATGGACATTATGTATCCTGCCGGAACAGTTAATCTACTGCCCACAGTGATTTGGGTGCACGGAGGCGGTTGGTCAGATGAAAATCTGACCAGAAAATATCTACCTTCTATCGAAATTGCAGAACTGGTGAAGAAGGGGTATGTAGTTGCCAGTATTGACTATCGTTTAAGTCAGGAAGCGCGTTTCCCTGCACAAATTGAGGACTGCAAGACCGCAGTACGTTTTCTTCGGGCACATACGAAAATTTTCCATGTAGATCCGGTTAGAATTGCGGCTTGGGGAGAATCTGCAGGAGGCCATTTGGTTGAGCTGATGGCATTTACCACTGACGAAGAATTTACTGATTCCAATTATATCGGTATTTCCAGTTGTATCCAGGCAGTAATTCCGTGGTATGCCCCTACGGATCTCAGAGAAAAAGAAGGGGAGGAAAAGAGAATCTTTGACAAGTTGTTTGCTTACGAAGATGAAGCGGAACGCAGAAAGATCAGGGAAATGGCAAGCCCTATTGTATATGCGACCCGCAATAATCCTCCTACTCTGTTGATGCATGGAGATATAGATCGACTGGTCTCCTTCGATAACAGCAAAAGACTGTACGAAGCTATGAAAGAGGCTGGAAATGATGTGGAACTGGTGACGGTTCCGGGGCAGGGTCACGGTTTTTTTGAAGGGACTGATTATTATCACAAAATTTATGAATTCCTTGACAGAATATTAAAAACCGAGTAAAAAACAGGAAAATATAGGAAGCTGTCGGAAAATGACAGCCTCAACAAGGAGGGAATGAGCGATAACGGTCATACCCTCCTTGTTAATTTATCTTTAAAAGAATAATGGCTAATGATAACCCGCGTTTCCTCCGTCCATGTTATAACAAGGTAAGTCTTTTGATCTATGGAGCTATCCTTCCCCATCTATCACTTGTAAAATATAGTTTTATCGCACATATATTCATACTGAAACTACTCTCATCACATACATCTATAAATTACATAACCCATTAATTTTACCACCATATATCATTATACTTCACTCTCTTCCGATAAGATCATGAATAAAATACATCGTCATGGCCTCCATCCGCCGGTTCCCATTATCGGTAAATCCATGTATCTCCCCGGCAAACACCTCCAATTTTGCCTCCTCATATTCCTCCGCCGCCGATTCACTATAGGAAAGTGGTACAACCTCGTCCCGATCCCCATGCATAATCAAAACTGGCCGCTCAAACCGGCTGATGTATGTATGAAGGTCAAATCCCCTCAAAGTGCGGAAAAACTTATTCCCCAGTTCCATTCCCCAAAGCTCCAATTTGGAAGGAATATCATCTTCCCTTTTAAAACGACTATTCCAGTTATCCGCAATACAAAATGCAGGAAATAATAAAATCAGGCCTTTGACATCATCTTTTCTGTCCGCGGCAGCCATAGCGCTTATCAATCCTCCCTGGCTACCTCCAAACAAAAATATCTCTTCTTTTTTAACCTGATCCCATGTAAGAACCTCGTCCAAAACCGCGCACAGATCCTCTTCCTCTGTAAATAATGTCATTTCCGTTGTATGGAAGCCGCTTTCATCCCTCACGCTCCCGCCGCAAAAGGTATAGCAAACCGCGCCGATACCATTATTGGCAAAATACTCCGCCGAAATATCAAAGTCGGATTTATGCCCATTATATCCATGGCTCATAATAATAAGAGGATATTCCTTCGTATCTGGCTCATAAAAATATCCATGTACGTCTCTTCCATGATGTGCAATTGTCAGCTCTCTCTTTTTCATTTCATTTTTCCTCCACTTTCTTTATCGCTTTGATCCACTTCCCGCTGCGCAGTCTATAAACGCACCAGACACATTTTATAATCTGATCAATTTTCATGAAAAAATAAATCCAGAACGCAGGCAGCTTCCATACCAGGCCCGCCAGAATCCCCAGGGGCACGCTTGCCAGCCAGAGGAACAGGATATCGGCAAACATCAGGAATCTGGTATCCCCGCCGCCGCGGAGCACTCCTTTTGTGAGTATGGAGTTGGCGGAGGTGAAAATCAGGATAATAGCCACTGAATCCATAAGCTGCTGCGCAATCTGACGGGTTTCCTCCTGGATATGATACATGCCGATGACAGGCCCGCTGATGGCCAGGATTACCAGGCAGGCCGCCGCTCCCAGCAACGCGCCGAAAATCAGGAAGGTGTAGCCTTCCCGCTGCGCCTGCTCTCTTTTTCCTTCTCCCAGGGTATGCCCCGTGATGATACAGCCCGCCTGGCTGATCCCCTGCGTCAGCACCGTAGTCATCTGCTGGGTGACGGCAGTGATGGAATTGGCCGACACAAAGGCCGCGCCGATTCTTCCCATTATCATGGCAATCGCGCTGTTTCCCAGCGCCAGAAGGGAATCGCTTATCAATACCGGTATGCAGATTTTCAGATATTCCGGCACCAGCCCATGGCAGTCCATCAACAGATCCTTTACCCGATAGCCAATATTTTTATCCCGCAGGAAAAAATACACGGCGATTGCGGTAAACTCGATTATCCTTGCCAGGAGTGTTCCCAGCGCCGCCCCGGCTACCTCCATGCGCGGTGCCCCCAGGTTGCCGAAAATGAAAACCCAGTTAAAAAACAGGTTCGCCATAAAACTGACGCTGGAGCAGATGAGCGGTATTTTTGCCTGACCCACGCTTCTTAGCACAATCGTACAGGTAAGCGACAGCCCCAGCAAAAGATAGGTGGGCACGGACCAGTTAAAATAGCGGATTCCTTCCCTGATAATGTCCGGATCCGGTGTGTAAATCCGCATTAATGCCCCTGGCGCCAGAATCGTAGCCGCCATAAACAGCAGGCCGAATACAATGCACAATCGGAGCATGATGGTAATGGACTGTTTCAGCGATTGGGAATCCCGCATCCCCCAGAACCTGGCCACCATAACCGAAGCCCCCATGCCGATTCCCATACAGCATACGTGGTAGATGTTAATGAACTGGTTGGCCAGGGACGAGGCCGACAACGCCACCTCCCCCAACGCCCCCAGCATTACGGTATCCATCATATTGACCCCTATGGAGATCAGGCTCTGCAGGGCAATGGGAACAGCTATGATTCCCACCCTTTTATAAAATTCCGATGTTCCCAAATATAATTTCAGCTTGCTGTTTAATTGCATTCCTTCTATCCTTTCTCTGTCCTTTTACTTCGTTTTACTTTTGCCTCTGCCTTTGAAATACATCCTGCAGAAACACATCCGCCAGCTGCAGCCACAGCTGGAAATTAGGATACGTTTTCTCTCCCACTATAGTGATTCCGCCCTGCCCGTGGGGTACGCCGGCAAAAGTATGTACCTCCGTTTCCACGCCATGGGCCAGCAGATCCGGAAGAACCGCGTTCAGGTTATCCAGCGCCGAATCTTCCCTTCCCACAGCAAAAAAGACGGGAGGATACACCACATTTGTATAATCAAATGCAGCCCCCTTATAACGCGGACCATAAATACACAGAAAAGCGTCCGGCGCCCCATAGTATCTGTCCAGTTCATCTTCCATGTAATCCGGAAAATGATCCATCGTTCTCTGTGTTCCGGAATAATACCGGATACAGGCTTCCCCGGTCAGGCCGCCGTTGGAAAAGCCCGCAAAGGCCACCTGGTTTTCCCTGATTCCATAGCGCCCGGCAGATGCCCTGATCATGCGGATTGCCCTTGCAACATCCGCACCACATTCCTGCCCTGTCCAGGGACGCCTGTTAGTACGGTTCAGCAGAAGAAAACTGTGATACCCCATCTCATTGAAATCCAGGCAGGTCTGGTATCCTTCACTCAGGACACAATCTCCATGATCCCCGCCGGCACAAACTACAACAGCGCCCTTTGGCTCCTTGCCCTCCGGCAGCAGCATTTCATAGAGATACGGCCTGAAGTCCGGATTATGGTTATATCTGCAGTCTGAATTATCCTCGTATTCCGTCATAACCGGCATCCTGCCGTCCGGCCACAGATAAATCCTTTGCGGTGCATTTTCTTTTTTCTGAAGAGAATCCCTGAGCATGCAAAATTCCTGAAGCTGTGCCATACAGGTTTTATTGTCTGTTTCCGCTTCAAGCTGCCGTCCCAAACGCCACATCCGGACCAGCTCTTCCACCGGATAGCAGGGTGCATCTTCAAAAAAGGGAACCGCTTTCAGCCTTTCTTCCGCTATTGTTTTTTTCAACATATTGTTACTGTTTTTGTCTTCCATGTCCTATTTCTCCTTGTTTTGCGAAGCAAAATGCCATTTCTTTAGAAATTTGTCCTATAACGAGCAGAGAAATTTTTCTCCTTGTTTTGCGGAGAAAAATACAATTTCTTTAGAAATTTATCCTCTGGCAGGCAGTGGTATTTCCCTCCTGACTTTGACGGCCAATATAATTGATGTTTCTACAAATAATTTTGCTAAAGTTTAGCATCGGTTTATATAAAAAGCGACGCTATCTTCAGATAGTCCGCCGCTTAATACGGGAACATTTTCAGGGGCGCTCCGCCCCTTCGGCTTCATTCACACCTTACGATACAGCAGTTTACGGATCCTGCCTTTCTGTTTTTTTCTGAAAACTTTCTCCATAAATCAATTTCGTCACATGCAGCTTGGAAAGGGTAATATGAAGATCATTCTGCAGAATTGTCAGCAGCAGATGCATGGCATTCGCCGCCATCTCCGAAACCGACACATGGAGCACTGTTACGGTGGGGTAAAGATACTGGCTGAAATCTCCGTCCCCATAGGCGATTATTTCCATCTGCCCCGGAACCGCAATATTTCCATCACGGAGCGCTGCAAGAATGCCGCTGTTCATCCTGCTTGTCTGTACAAAAAGGGCAGTTGGCAATTCTGCGCACTGCAGCATTTGTTTTACCGCTTCATAGCCGCCAATCCCGTTTCCAGGTCCCGATACTTTCCATTCATCCTTTAGCTGTATGCCGCATTTCCTGCACTCCTCCGCAAAACCATTATACCGCAGAACACTGGCTGCGCTGCGGTTTTCAGAGAACACAATTCCCGCGCGCTCATGCCCGTTTTTGTAAAAAAGTTCCGCACACTGTCTTCCGGTCTGATAGTCATCAACATAAACGCTGCTGTAATTTTCCAATGTCTGGTTAATCAATACAATCGGCATCTCAAACAGGTTCTCTCTCAGATAATCGCTGTCCTTTTCCGACAGGCCGCCTATGATAATTCCATCGTACTGCCTTCCGGAAAATGCATCCTCAAAAGCATTCAGATGATCATATTCAAAGGGCTGAAGAACGATTTCCACTTTTATCTGATACTGCTTTACCGTCTCCTGAAATCCGGAATAGAACTGGCCTAAAAGGCCCCCCATGTAATGCAGGTTCCAGAACACACCAATACGGAAGCCATCGCTTTTGCGAACTGTCTTCTGATTCTTTTTCTGGGTTTTGCCTGGCTGATAATTCATCTCCCTGGCAGTATCCATAACAATTTTCTGGGTTTCCCTGGATATTCTCAGTTCATCTCCCCGTCCGTTCAGGACAATGGACACCGTTCCTGAGGACAGCCCCAGGTGCTCCGCTATTTGTTTTACCTGCACACCTCTTGTATTTTTCGGCATTTGCTTCAGCTCCATTTACATTTCTTTATTGTAACTGTTCAGTACCCCTCACAGTTACCCTTTATTTTTACAACATGTCCATAATATACCAACCGCCGGCTGTCCAGGCTACTGCTTTTGATTCCGTAAAAACAAATTTCTTCCCGGGCACACCACCGTCCCGTCATTCAGAAATGGGCTCCACTTACAGGCCGGCCGGCAATGCAGACATTTTCCGCAGCTTCTTCCTTCCAGGACATCATTTCCGAAATTGGGATTTACTAAAAAGCCCCTTCCCACATCGATCATATCCACTCCCGCCTGCAGAATGGCTTTTTCAGCCATTTCCCCATCCGTAATGCCATCTACGCCGAAAACCGGCATATCCGGCAGACGTTTCTTGATTTCCTGGGCTCCATAGATGGCTTCTGAAAAAGGATACCCTTCCGGTCGCAGGGAAATGCTTTCCCCGCCGAAACCATATGATATATCCAGGAAATCAGCTTTTCCCGCCAGGGAAAGCGCATGTTCTATCCCATCCTCCAAAGCTGGTTCAAAGGCCCCAAGCCGTATTCCTGCCACGAAGCCTTCCCCGCAGCTTTCCCTGATTCCTTCCAGTATATCCAGCGCGAATTTTTCCCGGCGTTGTCCGTAGATATCTTCCCTGTGATTGATATTACGGTTAAAAAACTGGCAGATAAGATAGCTGTGGCAGCCGTGCAGCTCAATTCCATCCAGGCCCGCCTGTTTGGCCCGCCGCGCTGCCTGCACAAAATCATCAATCACTTCCCGCACACGCTCCGGAGACATCTCGCAGCCTCTTGCCCGCAGCTCCCCATTGCTGTCCCTGAAACTGTAATCGCTGGGGCAGTCGGCATTTTTCTCGATTCCCGACACTCCTGCGTGATGTAACTGCACAAAAAAGGGCACATCATACTGATGCACGGCATCCGCCAGCCGCTTCCATCCTTCTGTCTGTTTATCTTCCCACAGCCCAAGCTGTGTTTCATGAAGCCTGCCCCGCTTTGTTACCGCCGTGGCCTCGGCGATAATCAGACCGGCTCCCCCTGCTGCCATATCCCGGTAATGCTGCAGGTTTTTATCCGTTACACAGCCGCTGTCATCCGACCAGTGAAAACAGACCATTGGAGGAACGGCAATTCTGTTCTTCGTCCATATGTTTTTGATTTTTACACGTTCTTTTAATTTGTCCATGCAATCTCCCCCGGCTTTATGCAGGTTGCCCTGCGGTATTGTTCTTCTGCATTTTATGCTGCCGCGTTTTTACCGGCAAATTCCTGTCTTTTTTAACTGCTCTCTTTTATCATATACTTTTTCAGATACGATGGCAATCGGTCAGATGCATTTTTTTGCTAAATTTATATTTTTTAGCATGACAAAAATCCGGCGACATGCAGACAAGCAAGCCTGCGCAGCCAACACGCAGACCTGCCTGAAAGGTTAGTTAAAACATTTTCTGTCGTTTTCCCAGCCCGGCGCATTTCTTTCAGCTATACCCGCGGTCCTCCGCCAAATAGCTTCGCCTCCACGCTGCGATCCTGCTGTGTCATCATAAACGGATGATTCGCCAAAAATTCCGCCAGTTCCTCTTCCGCATCCGCAGATTTTACCTCACATTCCTTATCAAAATACATCATTGCATGCTGCTTCTGCGTATAGGGCAGCCATTCAGGCGCCCCAGCCGCTTCCGGTCTGCCGGTCCTGGCAAAACTGCACCAGCAGCCGCACACGATTGTCTGCACCAGCTCCGTAATTCCCGGAATGTAGGAAGGCTCTATATAATCCGCGTTATAGAATACATAGGGGATTTCCGCGTTATGCCAGGGAAGGGTTCCCCCGTATACCGGCTGCTCCAGCTGAAACATATAACCATAGGTATTTTCCAGACCGGCCCCGGCGCGTATTTTCAGATAGTCAAAGGTACCCGGCCGGAATATCCGGTCCGTAAAAAGCAGATCCTGTATCCGGTTCCCTGGATATGCCTTTCTGAATAACTTCATGGCTTCCTCTGCAGCTTCCCCCAGTTTTTCCCGGATCAGCGCTTCCGCTTTTTCTTCCGTCCAGCTGTTTTTGCGGCCGTCATCACAGGTTGCGGCAAAATTCTGGCAGAACTCGCCCAGTACATTCCCTACAATCACCGGCACCTTTTTCGCATGCTCACATATCCCCGCCTCAAAGATACTCCCCATATAAAGGTCATCATCCCTTTTGGGTCCAAAATCCATAAAGGCCTGAGGCCCCAGGCCGGAAATGATCTGCTGGAAACGGTAATAGGGCACCTCTTCAATTTCCCGGATCCGTTCCGGTGTAATTCCCAGTTTATCCAACAGCAGCCGCGCCATATCCGGGCCTTCCGCCTTGCCGGAATGCGCCCGGATTATCCCGCTTTGTATTACAGCCCGGTGGAACAGTCCGGCTGCCGACGGCATCTGCAGAAGAGCCGCGACCTTCCCGCCGCCTCCTGACTGCCCGAAAATAGTAACGTTCCCCGGATCTCCGCCAAAGGCTTCGATATTTTTCTGCACCCAGCGCAGCGCTTCTACGATGTCCGCCATGCCTGCGTTTGCGGAATACCTGTATTCCTCTCCATATGCAGAAAGGTCCAGAAATCCCAATACGTTCAGCCGGTGGTTCAATGTGACCACCACCACATCCCCGAAACGGCTCATATTTTCTCCGTCATATGCGAAATGTTCAATCCCTGACCCCGTTGCGAAGCCGCCGCCGTGGAGCCATACAAGAACCGGCCTCTTCCTCCCCGCATCCGGCGACTGCGTCCAGATGTTCAGATACTGGCAGTCCTCATCCTGGGGATAAAAAACATGCGGTACCGTATAATTATCACTTGGCTGCACCGTCTGGATCTCAGGGCATACCGGCCCATAAATAATGGCCTCTTTCACACCTTCCCAGGACTTTGCCGGCTCCGGCAGGTGAAACCTTCTGGCCTCGCAATATTTTATCCCCCTGAAAACATAGGTGCCGTCCACAATTAATCCGCGCAGCTTCCCGTTCGGCGTACAAACCACCGGTTCCTCCGGATTACATATGACCTGTTTTGTCAATTTCTTTATAAACATAATAGCCTCATTTCTTATTTCTTGGATCCCATCAGCTTTGAAAAATCAACCTTCCGTGCAGGACACAGTTCCAGCAGCTCCTTATCGTGATCTGTCTCCAGCCTGCATTCCCGGTCAAAAACCATGGTCCGGTTTTCTTCTCCTCCAAAGGCATCCCACTGCGGGACACCGCTGCCGTTCGGACTGCCTGTCTTTGCAAAATTCACCCAGGCCCCGCTGACAATATCCTGCACCGCAGGCGTAATCCCCGGAATGAAAGAGGGCTCCAGGTATTCCGCATTATGGAATACATAGGGGATTTCCGCATTATGCCAGGGAACCGTGCCTCCGTTAAAGGGGGATTCCAGGGTAAACAGGAAGTTATAAACACCTGCCTGCGAAAATTCCGCCCGCTGCCTGGCAAAAGCCAGGGCATTCTGCCTCATATCCGTATCCATGAACAGAATGTCAGCGGTATTTTTATCCGGATACGCCTTCCGGAAGGCTTCTATTATTTTCTCCGTTTCCTCCCCATATTCTGTGCAAAGCAATTCGTACTTATATTCCTCCATCCAGGAATTTTTGCTTCCTGTACCTACAGGAGAGGCATAATTATTTAAAAATTCCCCGAACACAGAACCGCACAGTACGGGAACATCCCTGGTATCCTCAATAAATCCGTGTTCCAGGGGATGTCCGGAATAAAAATCCTGATCCGAAAAAGGACCGTACATCACAGGCCTCCCCTCTTCCCGGGAGAGCCGCCCGGCGGCATAATCCGCCGCACAGGCCAGCTCGTCATAATGAATGCTCTCCAGCTCTTTCACATGCTCCGGGAAAATTTTCAGATATTCCAGGATGTAAGAGGCAAGCCGGCGGGAAAGAGATCTCGTCATTTCAGTTCCCGGGCGCATGCCCCCGCTCTGCAGGCAGGCCCGGTGGAAAAGCCCTGCCGCCCTGGGCGACTGCAGCATGCTGACTACTTTGCTTCCTCCGCCGGATTGCCCGAACAGCATCACATTATCCGGATCCCCGCCAAAGGCTGCAATATTCTCATGAATCCACTGAAGAGCAGCCACCAGATCCGCCAGGCCGGCATTGCCCGAATATCTGTACTCCTCCCCATAGGCGGAAAGATCCAGAAAGCCCAGCACATTCAAACGGTGATTCAGCGTGACCACCACTACGTCCCCGAACCGGGAAAGCTCCTCCCCGTCATAGGCATAATGCTCCACACCGGATCCGGTCATCATCCCGCCTCCGTGGAACCACACCATAACAGGCTTTTTTACCCCTTTTTCAATACTCTGCGTCCAGATATTCAAAAACTGGCAGTCCTCGCTCTGTACGGTAAAATAATGCGGCACCGTATACTGATCATGAGGCACGCAGGTGAAAATTTCCGGGCAGGCATTCCCATAGGTAATTGCCTCTTTTACGCCTTCCCAGGGCGTTACCGGCTCCGGCAGATGGAACCTCTGCGCCTGTGCATAACGCACGCCGCGGAATATGCAGGTCCCGTCAGAAATAACACCGCGCAGCGTCCCCGCCTGTGTATGTACCTCGGCCCGGCCGTAATCCAGAATGACCTGGCTGGTTAATTTTCGTATATACATAATGATTCACTCCCACCATCTATTCTGCCCGGAAGGTCACTGTTTCCGCAGCTCCGTCTTCTGAGGCGAAGGTAACACGCACCTCTCCTTTTCCCTCAACCATTACCGCTGCCAGCAAAAGGCCGTTGAACATCCTTCTGCCCGGGCTGGAATACAGGGAAAGATCAAGCAGATCTCCCGCGTCCATCCCCACCAGCCTTGCCGGGCCTTCCACCTGGCAGGAAATCATCGGGCAGGCATCCGGTACAAACCGGCCTTCCTCATCCCTGGCGGACAGTTCTATCTGCACCAGGCTTCCCTCCGATATTTCCGTGTTTACCACGTCTGCTGACAGCCCAGCCATTTTTCCTGTGGTACACACCTCATCCACCGCTACAAGCTCCCCGTTCCGGAAGCCTTCCGCACGCAGCACTCCCGGTTCATAGGCCACATCCCAGGAAAGATGAAGATCATTTGTTGTGGAACATTTATGGAAGCCTTCATTCCAGGCACGCACTGCCCCGTATCTGGGACACTGATATCCTCTGCTGCCCACATAGCGTCCGTTTATGTATAACTTAACTTCTTCACAGTTAGTATAGCAGATCACCTGTTTGTAAACGCCCTCCTGCCCCTCAAAATTCCACTGGGGCGCAAGATGAAGCGTAATTTCCTTCGTATTCCATATAGATCGGAAATAGTAGAAGGTATCCTTCCTGAAGCCTGCCGTGTCAAGCGGTCCGCACGGCGCGCCGCGTCTCGGCCATCTGGTTTCTCCCAGATAATCAATGCCGGTCCACAGATAATCGCCGGAAACAAAATCATGGCTGGCCGTGTAACGCCATAATGCTTCATGATGCAGTGTGGCAGTTGCGTAATTCCCGAACCATCCCTCCTGGGAATAGTCTCCGCGTATGCCTCCCGCGGAAGGATTTTCCGTGCCGATCATGCGGCGTTCCGGATACTCTTTCCGATCCTCCTCATAGAAGGTTTCCGCCCGTTCTCTCCACCGTCCCACATAATTATAGCCCACCACATCCAGGGCATTTTCAAACTCACGCAGAGTACGGATCGGCTCCACTGCAGCAATATTATCGCAGGCGGAGGTCACCATACGGCTGGAATCCTCCTGATGGCAGATGTCCTGTAAAAATTTCAGTATTTTCACACCATCCACAGATGACTGCTCGGGAATTTCATTGCCGATACTCCAGATAACCACCGAAGGATGGTTATAGTCGCGTCTGAGCATAGCGGTTAAATCCTCTTTCGCATGATTTGTAAAGAACATGCTTGAACCGTATGCCAGGCTTTCCGAATAATAATTATCCGTTTTGTTCTTCGCCAGGAGCCATTCATCAAAAGCCTCGTCCATAACAAGAAAGCCCAGCTCATCACAGAGATCCAGCAGCACGGGAGCCGGCGGATTATGGGAACAACGGATTCCGTTACAGCCCATATCTTTAAGCTCCTTCAGCCTTCTCTCCCAGCTTTCCCGATAACCTACAGCGCCTGTCAGGCCGCAGTCATGATGGACGCACATACCCTTTATTTTCACAGTCCCGCCGTTTAATAAAAAGCCCCTATCCGCGTCAAATACAGCTGTCCGGATGCCTGTTTTGCAGGTAAAGGAATCCAGCTCCCGGCCGTCCGCAACAACGGTGCTCACCAGGGTATACAGATAAGGATCCTCATCCGTCCATAAATGAGGTGCTTCCACAGTCGGACGTACCATGCAGTCGCTGCTTTCACCCGGCTCAAGATACAGTGCAATCCCTGAGGTGGAAACAAGCTTCCCGTCACGATCATATATTTTATGGAGAACCCCCACATTTTCCGCCGTGCTGCCGTCATTGACAACCTGAGCGCGGATCTGCAGCAGCGCCGTATCCTGTTTCGGATAAATGCCGTTTGTGGCGCAGCGGACACCGAAATGGTCAAAGTGGATTTCATTTGTACGCACCAGGTAAACGTCCCTGTAAATCCCGGAGCCGCTGTACCAGCGGGAGTTGGGAACCAGATCGTTTTTCACGCGCACGGCCACCAGGTTTTCACCCTCCCGCACCAGCTTCGTTACATCCACATAAAAGGAGGTGTAGCCGTAGCCGTAGCCGCCTGCTTCCTTTCCGTTTACATAGACTGTGGAATCCATATAGATGCCCTCAAAATACAGGTATATCTTTTCCTTTTCCGCCGGACGTTCCATCGTAAAATGCTTTCTGTACCAGCCGATGCCGGATTTTGCATACCCGCCTCCGCCGCCTGTCTTTTCATTTTCCTGCGGGGCATAATCCACGCTCCAGTCATGGGGGAGGTTTAATTTTCTGAAGGAATTTTCATCAGCCTCCTGTCCTGAAAACGTGGGATTGTCTTCCAGGATAAAATACCAGTCCTTGTTAAAATTCGTTGTTTTTCGCATATAAACTACCCTTTCTGACCCATAGGCCCATTTAATTATTTAAATACTAAATTCAGGAATGCTCTCAATGCCTTCCTCCAAAATGTCCAGTTATGTTCTCCGGGTATATGGAAAAAAGTGATTGGAAGCTCATATTCCTCCTTAAGCAGCTTCATAGCTTCTGCATTTCCGGAATATAAACGTTCATCCTGCTCTCCGCAACCCACAAAAATTAACTGATATAAATCTTTAAACTTTTGCCTGTTAAAGAGTACCGAATTATTATTGGCAACCTCATCCCTGGTATAGAATATGCCGGAAAAAAATCCACCATTTGCAAACACTTCAGGATGGTTAAAAACAATTTTGTACGACTGCATTGCCCCCATCGAAAGCCCTGCCATAGCTCTTGCCTTTTTGTCCGGGACGGACTTAAAATTTTTGTCAATAAAAGGTACTATATCCGATATCATCTCTTCATCGAAAGATCCCAGGGATGGATTGCTGGAGCCATCCGGTTTGAAGCTATACCCTTCTGCCATTACCACCAGCATTTTTCTGCACTTCTTTTCTGCAATTAAGTTGTCCATCATATTCTGGATTTTCCCGTGCCATACCCATGCAGTCTCATTTTCCCCTCCTCCATGCTGCAGATATAATACAGGGTACTTATCGGCAGAAGTATCATATCCCGAAGGAGTATAGATGTAAAGCGGCTTGTCACGTCCATCGATGGAAGACCTGTAGGACATTAGCCTGATACTTCCATGTGGTACATCTTTTAAAAGATAATCCTGAAACTCCGGATCTTCCATTTCAAAATAATTGGCCGCACAAAAACCCCCGTAACAACACTGCGTAAAGGGATGTACAACATGAACATCGTCTATATAAAAATATACATAATAGAATCCCGGTTCCACATTTTCGCATACAGCTGACCACATATTCCCATCAGGCTCTCTTTGAAGGTTTACTTCTTCTCCCCTAAAGCGCACCATTACCTTCACTGCATCACCCGCTTCGATGGAAAATTCAACCCTCCCTGGGCCTAATACAGTAATGCCAGTACGAATATCCACATAACTTCCCGCCGGTCTTCCTTTGGCATCCACATGAAATACTACATCCTTATAAAATGGGTCATTAAAAAGAGGATTCATAAACAATGCCTGGTTAGGGCCATGATATTCCCTGCAGACTATCCTTTCATTCAGCAATGTCGCCGGATATTCAGGCATCGTTATATCACCAAAAATACTCTGTACAAAATCAAACAAACTATGACGCCATGGGCTCCATTCATGATAACCGTCATAACTTCTTACTATTGTCTGATTCCCGATATCATCCAGTTCCTTTTTGAATGCATTCAATTTATTCAATGCGTTTTCGTAAATCCCCGCACTTAAAAAAATCCCCCCAAAAGAAAGCTTTTCCTTTATAATTTTCTCAATCCCTTCAGAGGAGGGGCCGCTGAAAACGCCCAAATATCCAAACAAATCCGGATGATTTGCCGCAGATAGCGAAGCCTGTGCAGATCCCAGAGACAAACCGGCTACTGCTCTGAAGCTTCTTCCTTTTTTCACTCTGAAATTGGACTCTATGTAAGGAATGCAGTCATATACCAGCTCACTGTCAAAATCACCGGGATAAAATATGGCCTTTTCTCCTTCCTTAAAAGAATAACCGCTGTTCATTACTATGATCATTTCCTGACACTTTTTTTCTGCAATTAAATTATCTAAAATATAATTGGCCTTTCCACTCCAGAGCCAACTGGTCTCGTCTTCACATACACCATGCTGCAAATAAAGAACGGGGTACAATTTATCGACATTTTCTTCATACAAAGGCGGTGTATAAATATAGGCATATTTTGTCCTTCCATTCACGGATGAATGATAAAGTTCAATGCGTACCGTCCCATGCGGCACTTCTCTTCTGAAATAGAAATCATCCTGTGTCTCCGGAATATCGAAAAAATTCATCATTCGAAAGCCGCCATAAAAACGTCCATCCGGATTTGAAACTCTTACTCCGTCTACAAACCAGTCACAATAATGGAATCCTGCAGGAATGCCGCTGAGTATTCTGGTAAAATACCCGTTTTCTTTTTTGAATAAAGGTATTTTATCGCTTTTAAACGAACCTGTAACTCCTGCCACTTCCACGCACTCCGCTGAGGGCGCATAAAAATTAAATTCAACATCGCCATTGTCAAATACATTCACCGCCTGAATTCGATCGATGTAGTGTAAAAAATCAATCCCTTTTTCTCCGCCTGCCGCCTGTTTGGCGATTGGTGAATAGGCCAAAGGATGTGACAACAGCGCTGTATTGGTAAGCCTCTTCATATCATAATTCCCCTTACGCTTTTTCTTCTATTTTACCATTCTCAGTTCATAAATAATTATGAAAAATTGCTTACAAATCTATTAAAGTTGCTTTTTCATTATCTTATTAGGAATAAATGCAAATTACATACTTGTATCTGCCGTTTTCATTCACCTTTTCATGTTTCATAAAGTGATTGTGCCTTCACTTTTTTTTGAATAATTATATAGATTTATTGCTCTTTTTTTGGAATAGTTGTCCTTGCTAAAAAAACAGCTGATAATTATAATTTAATAAAAGGATGATATTTAGAATCGTCTTTTGGCAGCATTTTACTAATTGTTCTTGTGTCATTCAATTCTGCTTTATAGAATTGGAACAGATACACAGAAAGGGGGATTATTTTGGAATTGCATTTAGTTAAGCAGGAACGTCATGAATTTTTCGGATTTGGCTGGACTTTCCATTATGGAGATCTGGATATTCACGAAGCAGAACAGGGAGAAAAAGATTTTTCACCGGTTACTCTTCCGCATGACTGGCTTATGGATTATGAAGCAAACGGGCCGGATGAAAAAAGCGGTTCTATGAACTGGAAATATGGGGTGGGAATATATCGTAAAGAATTCATTATTGATAAATCAAACAAAAATCGTATTATCAGCCTGTTGTTTGATGGTGTATACCAGGATGCCACCGTGTATTTAAATGGGGAAAAGCTTGGAAATAATTACTATGGCTATATTCCTTTTGAATTTGATATTACTAATAAAGTAAATATAGGTGAAGTAAATACATTGCTTGTCAGGGTGGATAATTCCGCACAACCCAATACAAGATGGTATTCAGGAAGCGGAATCACAAGAGATGTCTGGATTTCATCACTCCCCCCTATACACGTGGCTTCTAATGGTACTTATATCGTAACGGACTCACTGGAGAATAATATTGCATCTTTATCAATTACAACAGAAATCAGCAACAGCGCGGCCGTTGATTCTGAGATTGAAATAAAGAATAAAATTTACAGCCCCGATGGTCTTCTAATTGCATCCATGTCCGAAAAAATGACAATCGGAGCAGGTCTCAACAATGCACTTATCAAACAGAATCTGTCAATAAGAAATGCCCTTCTCTGGAGTCCGGAGCACCCCTATATGCACCAGATGATAACAGAGATTATAGTAGACGGTATCATAGAAGACCAGTACGTTACCCCTTTTGGAATCAGAACCCTTTATTTTGATGCCGACAAAGGTTTGTTAATCAATAAAGAACATATAAAAATACATGGTATGGCCATCCATAACGAAGCAGGACAATTAGGCGCCGCAGTTCCCATTAAAGTATGGAAAAGGCGTTTTGAAAAACTGAAAGGCATGGGCTGTAATGCAATACGGACAGCGCATAACCCGGCCGATCCTTTAATATTAGATTTAATGGATACTATGGGACTTCTATGCATGGATGAATTTTTTGATGAGTGGACCATTTGTAAATGGAGTAAGTCCAGAGGCACTAAAGAAGTCCCTCCCCGCGGTTATGCAGAACATTTCGACAGGCTGCATATAAAAGATTCCGAGACAATAATCAGGAGGGACAGGAATCATCCTTGTGTTATTTTATGGAGTGTCGGCAATGAATGTGAAGAGGTTAACACGGTAGACGGTTGGGAGGAAATGAAGGAGTTACGTGATATCTGTCACAGAATGGATCCCACCAGACCAGTTACCGAAGGTACTAATATGTTGGCTCATAACAGCAAATATACCTACGAAAAATTTATGGAATATCAGGATGTCCGAGGATTTAACTGGGTTAATATCTGGAATGACAGGGCGGAACTATTCTATGAACCGGATAAAATCCGTCATCCCGCCGCCCCTATGGTCATAACAGAAACAGGCGGCATTCCGGGAAGCCGGGGAAATTATCCTCTACCTCAAAGAAGAACCGGTCCGACCGGTCCTTTCAGAAGTTCACCGTACTATGCATGGCCGGTAGAAGCCAGCAAACATATGCGTTTTATTGAGACCAGAGATTATATTTCAGGTGTATTTTACTGGACTGGTGTGGATTATATGGGCGAATCTCCTTATCCATTCAGATCAGGTGAAATCAGTCCTGTGGATCTGGCAGGTTTTATAAGGGATAACTGGTATTTTTACCGTTCCTTATGGATGCGCAATGAACCTACAGTACACCTGCTTCCTCATTGGAATATGGATGTTGAAAAGGGAAAAATCATTCCTGTTATCTGTTATACCTCCTGTCCTTCTGTAGAGTTGTTTTTAAACGGAAAAAGTTATGGAGAAAAAGCTTATTTGTATCCTGCCGTTGGAATTGACGAATGGCCAAACTTTGATTTAACAAAACCACATGCCAATACCGATGATCTTTTCCTTTCCTGGGATGTTCCTTTCGAAGAGGGAGAATTAATTGCCATAGGCTACGACCGGGAAGGTCATGAAATAGCCCGCCATGAGGTGCGCACTTTCAAGGAAGCAAAAGAAATAAATCTGAAATGTGATTCTGCCTGTATTAAAGCTGACGGGCGTGATATAGCTCAGCTTGAAATATCTCTGACAGATGAAGATGGGAATTTGGTAATGACCGCGGAAAACGAACTCGTTGTCAAAGTAACCGGTTCCGGGCACCTTTTGGTTCTCGAAAATGGAAACAGTACGGATCATACCATGGGAAAATGCGAAACCAGAAAAGTACATTATGGCCTGCTCCTCGCTGTAATACAGTCTAACCGGGACGAAGCCGGAACAATATATGTAGAAGTTGAAGGAAACGGCTTTAAACCCCGGACATTAGAAATCATTACAAAATAAAAACATACCTTCCGCATCCATAAATAATTCCCGCCCAAGAACCTAAAAAGTGTTTTGGGCGGGAATAAACTTTAATTTCCAATAATAACGGAATATTCAGGTATCAGCTCAACGCCCGTAATCTCGCATCCTGCCTCTACAGATAAGTCATAGTATACATCCTGACCAAAACAACAGGGAATTGTATGGGCGCTATCATATATTCGTATTTCTAACATTGCAGGGTAGTGAAAACGGCGGAGAGGAATATTCCAGGGCTTACCCGTATTAAACCAATCGTCGATTAGCCTTTCTCCATCATATACCTCAGCGCGATCTCCCAGGAAGTGTACATTCAGGTAAATTTGGTTTACCAACTCCGATGACAAATGTTCTAAATTAATCTGATAGGAACGATACTTAATATTCCCGTTTTTATCCCTTTCTTCTCCTGTCAGCTCGAATTCTGCCCGCATCCTGCACACCGACAGCAATGCGCTTTCAGAAGGCCCTGCCATAAACTTTTTCACAGTTCCATCTTCATGATAAATTTTAATTTCCTGCTTTTCCTGCGTAATCAGCTTCTTTGTGCCATCTTCCTCAATAATACAGCTGTCTTCTCTTTCCACTACATATAAACCATCACTGAACAGGAAGCCTCTGTCGGCTTCTGACTCTGTAAGTACTGTTACCCAATCAATACAAGGCATTGCTTCTATATGCGGTTTTTCATCTGAATACAGAAAAACTCTTTTGCCGAGCCTGCACAGAAGGCTGCAATTTGTTTTTTTAATTATAGTATCGCTCATCTTCAGTTCAATTGGAATAACATAACATCTGTCTGCAGCAAAATGCAAATGTTCCACAGAAAATTGTGTTCCATCAGGCAAATGGATATATATATTCACGTCCGGATGTTCCTCCATAAGGCGGTTCCTGACATGATTATTTACAAAAAGGAATCCTGTTTTGGAGGTATAGTTCCAACGTAATGCAGCACGTATTGTTTTCATATCTTCCGCAGATTCAGGAACAGACGCTGGAAGAACTGTTTCAGCCTCTGCAATCTCGCTTTCAAAGGATGAAAGCAAAAGATGATACTTTTTTAATACCCCGAAACTCTCATTTATTTTTCCCGCCTCATTAATACAGGCATCGAAATCATAACTCTTTCTCGGAACTGTAGTATTTCCTCCAATACTTTGTGCTTCATTCAAATCCGAATATTTACCATCAGGATTAATGCCCCCATGGTACATATAGTACCCGATTAAATTAGCGCCAGCACCGAGCACGCATATAATATGCCCCGCGTTATCAATAGCTTTTGAAACAGGTCTCCTGTGGCTTGTCACCTGCAGCCCTCCGCCAAGTTCGGCGGTCAAATATGGATAATCCCTCCGGATCGTTCCGTTTTTTTCATCAGCCTTATGGAAATCAGAACCTGTATTGGCATCATCACGATAAGGAATAAAAAGGAAATTTTCCATCGCGGGTAATTCTTTTGTAGAATTATCCCAGGGAGCATCCACATATCCGGATAACACCTGCAGTGTCTCATCTATCGTACACGCTCCGCCCCAGGCAGTCGCTGTATAATAGGGTGTATCCAATCCTGCTTTTTTTGCAAGATGCAACAATGTCTTCATATGCCTGGCCTGTTCTGCTTTATCGTTCGGGCCTCCACAATGTCCATATTCATTTTCCAGCTGAATTCCAATTACAGGACCACCCTCTTTACACATCATCCCCCGTGATTGTTCACCAATCTTTGTATAGAGTGTTTCTACAAGCGCCAAATACTTTGGATCATCTGTCCTTTTTTCAAAATCGTCTGCATACTGTACATAATCAGGGAAACCGCCATGACGGCACTCGCCATGCGCCCAGGGTCCTATTCTAAGCCATACCTTCATATCAAGCGCCCTGCACACATCCAGGAATTTCCTTAAATCCCTGCATCCTGAAAAATCCCATTCTCCTTGCCGTTCTTCATGATGATTCCAAAAAACATAGGTAGCAGCGATATTCACGCCTCCGGCTCTCATTTTCAAAATAGCCTCTTTCCATTCTTCCTGTTTCAAACGTGAAAAATGGATTTCTCCCATAACCGGTATAATACGTTTTCCATTAACAAGCAGACTTTTTTGATCCGCCTGATATAAATTACCGGCCAAATCTCTGCCTCCCATATTTAATAATTCTGGCGTATTCTTAACTGCCGGAATTTGAAATATTAATTTTTCCATTACAAATTAATCTCCATTTCTTAGTATTTTTAATTAAATTTTTGAAGTCTTTGTACTTGTCAGTTTTAGAATTCTTGCTTATAATATAATTCAATTAAATCCAAATTACATAATTTTTTGCCTGTTAATAATCAAAAATTGCGTTCAGAGGAAAATATGAAATCGGTTGAAGACAAAATCGACAAAAAGTCGGATTATTTTATTAATTCCCCGACAGATGCCATAACTGAATATTTTTTATATCCTACCCATTTAGGGCATTTTTTTTATCAGCCAGGTTACAGGCAGCATCGTATGCATTTTGACAGTTTTTTGCTTATGTATGTACTGGAAGGTTCACTTACTGTAGAATTCGAAGCTAAAAAATGGCCAGCTGAAAAAAACAATTTTATTCTTATTGACTGTTATCAGGAGCACAGTTACTATTCAGATACCGGCTGGGAAGCGATATGGATTCATTATGACGGATTTTCGGCACGCAAAATGTATAATATGATCGTAAGTAAACTCAGTAATATATTTTCTCTTGATGATCCATTGCCAATTATGAATCGCATGGCAAAAATTTACCAGCCTTTTACAAAAAAGGAACCTGTAAGAGAAGTATTGCTTTCGAAATACCTCAACGATATCCTGACGGAACTTATTATTTACACACCTCTCCAAATAAAAGAAGTTCAACGTGCCTCTGCAATTGAAAACGCGAAAATATATATTCAGGAACATATACAAGAAGAACTTAGAGTTGAAGAACTTGCAAAAAAAGCGCTGATGAGCACCTATCATTTTATACGTGTTTTTAAAAAAGAAACGGATATGACGCCTCATGAATATATTATCAATTACAGACTCCGCATTTCAAAAATTTTACTTTTGGAGAGCAACATGTCAGTCAATGATATCTGTTATGAATCCGGCTTTTCCTCTGCCAGTATATTTTGTGCCGCATTTAAAAAAAGTGTAGGCCTGTCCCCAACAGCTTATCGAAAAAAAGGACGCATTGATTAGATGCGTCCTTTTTTTTCACTATTGCTTCACCCCTTCACAGCTCCTATTGTCATTCCTTTAACGAAATAACGCTGGACAAAAGGATACAATAGTACAATAGGACCGGTTGCAATCACCGTCATAGCCATTTTCATACTTTCCAAAGGAACTGTAGTAATCGGAATGCCGGATTTTTCTGCGACTAAACGCATTGCCTCCGCACTGCCCAGCATTCTCTGCAAATAATACTGAAGCATAAATTTATCTTCATCCGTTATATACAGCATACAGTTATACCAGTCATTCCAATATGCTAATGCCGCAAAAAGACATAACGTAGCAATTAAAGGCTTAGACAAAGGTATAATCAATTTGATATAAATTGTAAAGTCGTTCGCGCCATCAATTTTAGCCGATTCTGTTATAGATGCTGGTATTCCCGCCATAAATGATTTAGCAATAATCATATTCCATACTGAAAAAACCATCGGAAGAATTAAAGCCATATAATTATTTTTAAAATGAAGATATCGCATACAAAGCATGTATGTCGGCACAAGCCCACCGCTGAACAGGGTTGTAAAAAAGAAGAAAAACGCAAACTTGTTCCTCCATGGAAAATCTTTTCTGGAAAGTACATATCCCGTCATAGTTGAAAGAAATACCGCCAAAAAGGTTCCTACTATGGTAACACATACAGTAGTTCCATACGCACGAATAATCTGTTCCGGATTCTTCAGACACAGGCCATAGCTTTCCAGGCTGAATACCCCTGTAGGAATAATTGGATATCCGTTTTTTATTAAGGATGTTTCCGGTGTAAAGGATGCCAATATAATTAAATAAAATGGAAGTAAGCAGATTATAGCAAAAATGCCGATAAATAAATAAGCAACTATATTAATGGAAATTACATCCGCACCAATGTGTATACGATTTTTTGCTGCATTTGCTTTGCGATTATTTTTCATACTGCCCTCCTTTAATACAATGCATAATCAGGATTTGTTTTCTTTACTAATCCATTTGCACACATAATCGTAACAAAACAAAGTACTGACTGAAACAGGCCTGCAGCTGCCGATACTCCTACATCACCGGAAGAAATCAATAATCTGAAAACATAGGTGTCAATAACATCAGTTACAGACTCAAGTAAAGCACTTGATTTTACTGTCTGATAAAACAATCCAAAATCTCCTCTGAAAATATTTCCGATTGCCAAAAGTACCAGGGTCATCATCGTTGGTATCAAAGATGGTATGGTCAGATATCTGATTTTCTGCCAGGCATTGGCCCCATCCAGCGAAGCTGCTTCAAACATTTCCTGATCCATAGACGTAATGGCCGCAAGATATACTACCGAGCCATAACCCGTCTGTTTCCACATTTTCAAAAAAGTCAGCAAAAACGGCCATGCGCCGGGAGAGTTGTATAAATCAAAAGGTTTTGCTCCAAGACTTGTAAGAATATTATTTGCAACACCGCGTTCGAAACTAAAAATATTATAAACTATTGCTCCTGCAACTACCCAGCTGATAAAATAAGGAAGGAACATAAATGATTGTGCCGTTTTCTTAAAAATTTTGCAACGCAGTTCATTCAATAAAATTGCACTTCCCATTTCCAGGACCACACCAAGAGATATGAATATAATATTATATAGAATCGTGTTTCTTGTTACCATTCCAAGTTTACCGGAAATCATCAGTGCCTTAAAGTTATTGAGACCATTCCAGGGTGAAAAATAAATTCCGCCATTATAGTTATATTTTTTGAATGCCAGTACAACACCCGTCATAGGAATATAGGAAAAAATCACCACATACAAAACTGCAGGAAGAAGCATCAGAAGCAGTATCCAATGTCTTTTCACTGTTTTTAAAAACGGTGTTTTCACTGGTTTCACTTTATTAATCCCATCCATTGTTTTTCCTCCGTCAATGCATATTTAATGAAAAATGGCGGGGTATCCGCCATTTTTCTTACTCTCATTTAACGAGCTGCAAGCCATTCATTATATTGTTTAAACAACTCTTCCTCAACAATCTTAATTCCAGCTCCGTCCAGTTTGGCATTCATTTCTGCAAGGTATGCATCTACATCATCTACCAGGCCTAACTGAAGCGACGGAATATAATCACCAAGGATTGCTTTACATGCAGATGCATAATCAGACACTTCTGTATCATTAAATACGAAAGTTATCGTTGGATTGGAAGTTATCCTCGGCTCCCAGGAATCAACCATTTCCTGTTCACGCGGTTCTACTCCGGTTTCCTTATAAATTCCATTATTTATCCCCCAAGATAAAGAAACACTGTTAGGCGGATATGCTTCCACATTCGCAGCCTTAGCATAATTAAAGCCATCAATTGTATAATGTTCATTTTCAAAGCCCAGAGTAATAAGTCTGTTTACATATGTATCCATTTTCAGAATATCGAGTACCATAGCCGTACGTTCAGGATTTTTTGAAGCTGCTGCAATAGCAATATCCGAATTATTGTACTCCTCGCAGGCCACAATATTATCTTTCGTCAAATCATAGGCCGCACACTTAACACCCTCATTCTTTTCGGCCATCCTCATATAATTAAATACCGTGCCGTTCCAGGCTATAGAAGCTCCCTGCAGTGCACCAAATGCATCATCATCTGAAATTGTGTTGGAAAGTGCACCGCGGGACCAGCAGCCTGCGTCAGCCAAAGTTTTCATATCCTTAGCAAATTTAACAAATGATTCTGAATTCCAGCAAAGTTCAATATCATCGGCAGAAGGCAGTTCTCCTTCTTTATATTCATATTGATAATGCAAATAATTATCCTTAAGAATATAGAAGACATTATATTGCTGACGATACACTTCCCAAAGTTCCGCATTATTCCCTGAAGAAGCCTGTGCAAGAATACCTGATTCCGGCGTTTCTTTTTCAGCAATTGTAAGCATAAAATTCATATAGTCTGACCAGTTGTCCAACTTCTCTATGCCGTATTTTTCAGCTAAATCCTGACGAATCGCCACAATTTTAGTGTCAGCTTTTTCAGCATTACAGGGAAGCGCTACAATTTTACCATCAATTGTGGATTCTGCATAACTTGTCTCAGCCTGATACTTATTGGTCAAAGGCATATTCTTTGCTACAAAATCCCTGTCAAACGTATAAAAAGAGCCTTTTGCCGCTTCAGTATACATATAACACCATGGAGCCGTATAAATTGCATCTACCTCTTCACCGCCTGCCAGAACCAGTGAATATTTTGTACCGTAATCAGCCCAACTCATAATCACTGTTTCAAGCTTGGTATTAAAAGGCTCCAGGTATTCGTTAACAGCTGCCATAACCTTATCCCAGTCCTGAGGCGTATCACCAATTAAATATAAATAAACAGTATAGGGCTTGCTTAAGTCAACATTTGTATACATTTCCGGTGTTGCTTTAACCACTCCGTCTGTCAATGAAGCCGGAAGTTCCGCTAATACATCAGCCGCAGGTTCTGCTGCATCTACTGCTTCTGTACTTTCCTGTGCTCCTCCTGTTGCCCCTCCTGTTTGTTTACTCGTTCCTCCACATGCTGCCAGCAGTGAAAGTGCAAGTACAGCAACAAGTAAACACGATAACCTTTTTTTCATAAACTGTGTCCCCCTTTATTTTTTTCACTAATTTTTGCTAAATCTTAGCAATGATTTATATAGATAATATAGCATTAACTTATCCTGTTTTCATTCTTATTTTTGCTTATTTTTATAGAAAAATTGCTTTCACACAATCTTAAATTATGAAAAAAAGTTGGGAAATCCATATTATAACCAAGGGTATAGTTTTCTTTTTCTCCTTTCCATTCAGCATAGGTATGAGCCCGTTGCAGACAAATAATCATATTTTCTCCTTACTAAATTTTAAAATATAAATAACCCTGTCGTTTTCGTTTTAATTGATTGGATTATATGATTTATTTATTCCTTCAATATTTATTCTATATTCAATATATTATTTTGCTATATTAATACATTTGTG